>ERZ1046367.532-NODE-532-length-25589-cov-6.863398_pt1 | contig 25589 bp, 27 predicted proteins | sample MGYA00383091_ERZ1046367 | MGnify/ENA primary metagenome ERZ1046367 (study PRJEB29581, sample SAMEA5548361) | metagenome | biome: marine; feature: coastal; material: water | depth 50 m | study: Short-term variability in the microbial, nano- and picoplankton... | reverse complement strand
AAGAACATCTTGAATACTTGAATAAGGATGTAAGTTGGTACTACAAAAAAGGGGAACAAACTAGTAGAAGATACACTTTTGACTAACTCGAACCCTTCCAACACCCATGCATGAGACGTATGTCATGTCCGTACCGTTTGACAAGACCCACTGCTGAATTAAAACCACCTACGTTCATTTTCAACGGGAGTAGAATGAAATAACAGAGAATACTCGTTCGACTCATGAATAGATTAACCAAATCAATCCGCCCCATAGCCGGAACTGTACTGGCTTTGACACTCTTTCAAGGTGTTGTAGGTTGGGAATTGACTCAAGGGAATGATTACGGTCATGCGCACACAGCCTATCTTTTGTGCTTACTGGCACTTGCACTACCAGTGATTGTCATCAAAGCAGAAATAGACGACAAAGCAGTGCGAGGCAACTCATTTGCAGTCGCCAGTATCGCATTGATTCAGGTGCTCGTGGGTATGTTTTTGATGGTGGGTGATTGGAGTTTTGGCTGGATTCACATACCTCTTGCAATGATGTTAACAGCTCATTCTTTCGCAGTTTTGATTTCAATGCGAAATGTAGATCTTTGACAATCAACTACAGCATGCTAAATGGATGGAATGAAACTACAATTTCGGAATACGAACCGCCTACCATGGGATCCGAAGATGATGACGAGGATAGTGAGTCATCAGAAGTTCCATTTGTCGGCCTATTCGCAACACTATCGATGTTTATGCTAACTGTTTTGTTCATCAACAATGACGAAGATGATCTTTGAATACAAGGTTGTTGACTCACCTCTTATTTTGCAGAAGTTTCTAGAATAGACATGGTCGAAATTCAATGCCCTCATTGTAAAGAAGATGTTGAATTAGAAGATGGACCCTTTGGAACAGAAATCGCAAGAAGAAGCAAGCAGCGGTCTAAGCGATTCCTCAAGTAGTTGGAATCTTACGATTCGAAACATGGTAAGAGGTAATACTCTCACTGAGTCGCCAAAAACAAAGGTGACATTTACGATTGTTACAGCTGTTTTTATCCTGCTCCTGTGGATTGGGTTTGCAACAGATTTGTTCTTGCATAAAGCGAGTACAGACTCGATTATACATTCTGATGAAATCCCAGATTTGCTTCTCGGTTTATTTCGAATAGGCGCAGCGTATCTCGCGTTTCATGCAATCGTATTTTGGATGGTAATAAGCCCGCGGCCAGGAATCATGTACAGTATTAATTACTATACTGGAAATGTTGATCAACATGAAATCAAGGGGCTTGAACGCCTTGTGACATTCAGCAGTTGGCAACTTATTCTCTGTGGAATTTTTTTCTTCCTAGCGGGCCTTGTAAGTTGGTTAGCGATTTTTGAAATCGATATTCCTTCATTCCTAAATCGAATAATTCCATTGTTGTACTTCATGGCGTTAAGCGCATCGAGTTTGACAGCAATCGTCGTTCGCTACGTCATCATTCCTGCAGATGTTAAGAGCAACAATCCGCTCGGACATTTGTTCTTAAAACATGAACAAGTGATGCATAATTGGGCGATCATATTGCTTTCAGTTGAACTTGTTCTCGGTTCGATTGAAGTGCTTCCAGAGGGAGTTATTCTTGGCGGGTTCCTTGGTGGAATATACTTCTACTTCGCGTTTGTATGGGCACGATTCTTTGGCCAGTACTTCGTCTATGATTTCATAGATCCAAGGCCAAAGAGCGCACCATACGCTATTGTCGGTCTTGTGCTGGCCTTTGGCGTATTCTTCATGACCATGTATGCACTGTATCTGGTCCTTCAATGGAATCAATGGGTTGGAGTGCCTCTGGTTGCACTCTTTGTACAGCGTTCTGTTCTGTTCAATCCGCCTACGAGTTGATTACTTCGGGCTGGTCATGTCCTCAGGACGGACCCACTCATCGAATTGTTCGTTGGTAAGTAGGCCAAGTTCGAGAGCACTTTCTCGTAATGTGATCCCTTTCTCATGAGCATTCTTAGCAATCTTTGCAGACTTATCGTAACCGATATGGTTGTTTAGAGCAGTGACCAACATGAGTGAACTGTCAAGATGTTTCTGAATCATGTCTTCATTGGCTTCTAATCCTTCAATGCAACGATCTCCAAATGAGACACACGCATCACTAAGCAAACGAATGCTGTGCAAGAGGTTGTGAATCATCATTGGCTTGAAGACGTTGAGCTCAAAATTCCCTTGACTTCCTCCCATCGTAATGGCCGTATGATTGCCCATGACCTGACAACAGACCATCGTCATTGCTTCTGATTGTGTTGGATTGACCTTGCCCGGCATAATACTACTTCCAGGTTCGTTTGCTGGTAGGGACAGTTCTCCAAATCCACAACGCGGACCTGATCCAAGCCAACGAACATCGTTAGCGATTTTCATCAAACTCACTGCAAGTGTGTTCATTGCTCCACTGGCTGCAACAATTGCATCATGTGCAGACAATTGTGCAAATTTATTTTCTGCACTTACAAATGGTAACTCTGTTCGGTCTGCAATACGCTGAGCAACTTGTTCAGCAAATTTTGGATGTGAATTAAGTCCAGTTCCCACAGCAGTACCTCCGAGTGCAAGTTCAAACAGATCCTTCTGAGCGAATTCAATTCTTCTCATATCGGCTTCAAGCATGTGCACATAGCCACTGAATTCCTGTCCAAGTGTCAACGGAGTTGCATCCATAAGGTGAGTCCGACCAATCTTGACGATGCCTTGGAAATCCTTTTGTTTCGTTCTCAACTTCTTTGTTAATCCTCTAACTGCTTTGAATAAACGATGTTCAATTTCTTCAGCAGCAGCAATATGCATCGCTGTTGGGAATGTATCGTTGGATGATTGCCCTTTGTTGACGTGATCGTTTGGATGAACAGGCGACTTGCTTCCAAGAACGCCACCTGCCATCTCAATGGCTCTGTTTGCAATGACTTCATTTGAGTTCATGTTGGTTTGCGTTCCAGAACCTGTTTGCCAAATTCGTAAAGGGAAATGAGCATCATGATCACCATTCATGACTTCTTCAGCAGTATCGATGACCAAGCCTGCAATTTCTGCATCGAGGACACCAAGGTCACGATTGGTTCTTGCAGCAGCCGCTTTTAGAATACCAAATGCTCGAATAAGTGGCTTGGGCATAACGTCCTCGCCGATATCAAAATTGACCAGGGAACGTGCTGTTTGACAGCCGTAATATGTATCCCCAGGAACTTCCATTTCTCCCATCGTATCTGTTTCGATTCGGAAGTCAACGTTTGATTTCGGAGCCTTTGGACTCGGTGGAGTGTAGGTTTGAGAATACGTTCCTTTCACATCTAGCCGACTTCGGATTGCTTGAACAATCCATGCGCTGCGACCCATATTCTTTCCACCACCTGTCCAGCGATCAAGTTCTTGTGCGACGTCTTCAGGTATGCTGACGGATACGATTCGGCTTCCGCCGACATTGTGTTTTCCCATAGAGTTTAACAATTGGATGATGTTATTAAACCAATGCTAAGAGCATAGAAAGCCAATAACTGAACTCAAAAACCACCAATCGATAGGGAATATATGGAAGAACAAACCAACGTCATGCCAAACCTAACAACGAATTACGGGTTATTTCTTCATGGTCATGGCTCGTGGCCTTACCTATGCGAGATCGTCAATGATGTTGCTTTTCCTAACAGGAGTAGAAGCCTGATCAGAACTTACGACGTACCTTTGCACTTGGTGCAGAAGTGTTTGTGACATCAAAGTCATCATCTTCTTGAACATCGAGGGAGACATCGATTTGAACATCGGATGCAGCTGCCTTTGTGCTTCCTTGCTTGGATTCGAGTTTATCTATGGTCTTGACCAACATAGCGAATTCCAACTCGAGGTCCTCAAGAGAGTCGCTTAGTTCATCGATTTTGTTTGCCAATCGCTTCGCAAGTTTACGAGCTTTTGCCAATACACGTTCGGTTCCCATGACCATACGGTCGCGTCAATGAATTATGAATGCATCGAATTGTTGAAACAACAACAATTTCATTCGACAACAGTGCATCGAATGATTTGCTGTGGGACCTTAGGGCGATCTCCAGGCAACTTTTGACATCCTTCGATGTTCTTGACAATATCCATTCCATCAACAACTTTTCCAAAGACTGCGTGATTACCATTGAGCCAAGGTGTAGCAACGGTTGTGAGGAAGAATTGAGATCCACCGGTGTTCTTTCCAGCGTTTGCCATTGAAAGAATTCCAGGCTTGTCGTGCTTCAATGCGAGAGCAGAACGCTCGCAAGGAATCTTCCAACCTGGCCCACCTGTACCTGCACCACGAGCCATTGGATCCTTTGAATTTGGACATCCGCCTTGAATCATGAAGTCTTCAATGACTCGATGAAAGTGAAGTCCGTCGTAGAACCCTTGGTTTACGAGCTTGACGAAATTGGCTACTGTATCGGGAGCACTTTCGTGAAAGAGTTCAATCATGATGTTTCCTGCTGAGGTTTCCATTTGCACTTGCATGGTTCAACCACAGGTCGATACTTCAAGAGCATTTGCGTCCTTTTTCAAGAAACAACGACTGCCTCAGAGTAAACTCTGAAGCCAAAGTTCACTCCATCGGATGGCAAGATGCTGCACATAACTTCGTCCCCTGCTGTCAAAGAGAGTTCAGTAGCATTGGTCGCAGTGAACACATCGTTGACGTACCATCGAGTTTGTGAGACGTCATCGTCACCTTGTGCATCAAGATAATCATAGGTGCAAGAGAGTGCATCTGAGGTTGTTGGCGCGCTTGGGTTGATGGTCACAATTTCATTTTTGAAACCACATATTCATCAATGAAATGCCGTTAGATTGGTCATGGGCGAAATATTTGATATCGAATTTGAAACAATAACTGGCGAAACTACTTCTCTAAAGCAACTTGGTGGAACTGAATTCTTGATTGTCAATGTTGCGAGCGCATGTGGATTTACTCCGCAATATGAAGGAATGCAAGCCTTGTACGCATCCAAGAAAGACGAAGGATTGGTCGTTGTTGGTTTTCCTTGCAACCAGTTCGGAGCGCAAGAACCAGGAACTCACGATGAGATCAAAACATTCTGCGAAACGCAATTCGGTGTCACTTTCCCAATGATGGCGAAGATCGATGTGAATGGTGAAAACCGACATCCTCTGTATGCTGAACTTTGCAAGGTTCCTGATGAAAATGGAGTTGAAGACATTAAGTGGAATTTCAATAAGTTCATCGTCCGAGAAAATGGTTCAGTTGAGCGCTTTTCACACAGTGACGCGCCTGCTGATTTGCCCCTCTAAAATGGTCATTCCATTCTGGATTAGCCCCGATATTCAAAAGTGAGTATCGGTTAGAGTCTCCTATGGTCAAGCAGCTTCCATGTGTTCCAATGGGCTGTTCCGCCTGTTGCCGTGAAACCACAATGCCGCTCACAATCTCGGAAGCAAAGCGACTTTCTCGACGTACTGGAATGACTGTTGAAACGTTTACGTGGGAACATAATGGCGTCTTAACCCTGCTCAATGATGAGACGACCAGAGCGTGCGTTTTCCTATTGACCGCTTCTTCAGACCCGAGCGCTGAAGGCATGTGTTCAGTGTACGAAGTTCGCCCTGAAGGATGCCGAAAATATCCCATTGTTTTGAATCCAAAAGACGAGGCAATACTCGATGATGGGTGCCCTCACCGATCTCAATTTCCTGAACCGACTGATGATGATGCAATTGCATTACTCAATCTTGAGGAACGCTTGATGCGTAAATGACAACGCGTCCCAAACTGCCATGGACAAAAACGTACCATGCATCTTCATACTTCCAATTGCAGTCCAAAAGGAGTTGTTCGAGTTCAGGCCATTCAAAGTGAATTAAATGAGGTCGTTGTTCAGGTTGAAGAGCAGTATCTAAGCACAATTCTCTTGCTTCGCTCGGTAAGATGAGGACAAGAGAACCGTCCTCTACAACTGTTGAGCAACTACGCAATGTCTGCTTGAGAAGTTCTTCATGGTCAAGAGAGCCTTGAGAATTCCTACCATAAGGAGGGTCAAGAACGATGCCAGAAAATGATTGAGGGCCATCGTTTGGAATCGATCCTTTGACATCCGTAGCATCTCCTTGGAAGAACACACTTGCAGTTGATCCCGACCATTCGAGATTCTTCTTCGCACCAGAAATCATCTCAGAATCGAGGTCAAGTGCAACAACATCTCGACCACTCAATGCAGCTTCAATAGCAAATCCTCCGGTTCCAGTCATCGGGTCGAGTGCTGCACCTTTCTGTAACGGGCCACTGGCGAGGTTAACTGCTAATCGCGCAAGTCTCGGCTCGAGACTTACCGGTTTGAAAAAAGGACGCTGGCTTGCACGTCGCTCAACACTTTCGTCACCTTTTGGCCCCGTGCCCTGTAACCAACCAAACGTTACAGAGTTTGAATGTTCATCCAAAAGAATTCCAAATCGTTGCTTTGGATGTTCTAAATCGATGTTTGCATCCATTGCAGAAAGGAGCCCACCGATGCGACCTGCAAATGTTGAACGTGAAACGCCTTCAATGCCGCGGCCATGTTTCCACGCCACAACAGCACAAGTTTCGTTATTTGGTGGATGGAGTTCCAAATGAGATTTGATAATCAGTCGTATGGATTCAACATCCGTAAACGGATGATTCTCTCCGTTCTTGAATAACGCTTCAATTCCTGATGAGATTGATACGTTCTGAATATCTTCTTCATTTAGTTGAAATTGCATTAATCGTGATGAAGGGAACGAACGGATGTCTCTGTTCGGAAAGAGAGCCCGTACTTCGGCTTGAGCGAGGGCTGGATGCCAACCTCGCAAGGCCACAATGTACTCCCCCATACACTGCGCTTAGCGTGCTTGTTCTTCACGGCACCGCATACGAACCATGACATACCCTCGACGATAACAGAATGTTATGGGCTGTAATCTAAAGGACCTTACAACACCGGAGGAGATTAACCTTGCAGAACTTCGCGGTAAGCGAGTTGGAATTGATGCGTTTCTTACTGCCTTTCAATTTTTGACAACAATCCGCGACCGTACTCCAACTGGCGATGGAGGCCCTATACGGGACTCAAAAGGACGTGTTGTTGCCCATTTGATAGGAATTTTGAATCGAACAACATCCATGCTTTCGATGGGCATCCAACCCATATTCATCTTCGATGGGCAATCTCCTGAATTGAAGGCAGATGAACTTGCAGCACGTCGAAAGCGTCGGTTAGAAGCCGAGGCAATCCACAAGCAAGCACTCGAAGATGGCGATTATCAGACCGCTCAAAAAATGGCTCAACGCATTGTTCATTACAGCGCAGAGATGATCGATGACACCAAGAAAATGCTCGATTTACTCGGCGTTCGCTGGGTTGATGCTGCAGCAGAAGGAGAAGGTCAAGCAGCAGTAATGGCAGTCAAAGGCCAACTCGATATCGTGGCAACTCAAGACTGGGATGCACTTCTCTACGGGAGTCCGATCCTTGTTCGCAATCTCATGAGTCACGGAAGCAAGCGACATGGACGAACTGTGAAAGCACAACAAATCAATTTGCAAGAACTCCTTACTACACATGATCTGACCCGAGAACAGTTGGTTGACTTAGCCATAATGATCGGTACTGACTTCCATCCCGGGTTGAAAGGAATTGGTCCAAAGACTGGGATTAAACTGATTAAATCGCTTGGAACGATAGAAGCTATTTGTGAAGAAAAGGGCAAAGAAGTCCCTGAACGACTTGATGAAATCCGTGAGATATTCCTTAATCATCCCGCAAGCGAAGTTGAGGCAGAAGATCTCAAACCAGGTACAGTGGATGTCAAGGGATTAACTCAATTTTTACAAGAAGAACGTGAGTTTAGTCAGAGAAGAATGGATGCTGCTTTCGATGCATTACGCAAAGGGAACCTCATCAGAGAAGGAGGTCAAACCTCCTTGTTCTCATTCTAAGAACTCACGCTGGGTCAAGACCTGGTAATATCTCCAAATCTGTTAATTCGACTTGGACATCAAGTGTTGCTAATCCGCGAGCTAAACCTTCTGCTTGATGATTCGAACTGAATCGTTCGAAAATACGTTGTCTTCCAGCTTTTGACCATTGTTTACGATTACTTTCCTGGCCTGACTGTTCAATCGCGTCAACCCATTTCTGGATGGAATTTGGATTGTTTGGCCATGGTAGCCTACGACCATTCAATCCATCCGTAATCGTGTGTCTGAAGCCAGCGTCATCAACAACGAGCGCTGGAGTGTTCACCATTATCGCTTCCATAGGAGTCAGGCCGAATCCTTCAGTTCGTGCAATTGCGAGAAGAGCGTGAGCATTACGAACAAGAGAAACAATCTCTAATTCATCGATTCTAGGCATGATGATTAATTCAACACCCATCTCACTTGCCTTCTTCTTCATCTCATCGGTTTCTCCACCGCCGACGTGAACTAAAGGCATTGAACTCGCTTGAGCAACAGTAAGCGCTTCAAAACTTCCTTTCATGAAACAAGCTCGACCAATGGTCAAAAGGTACGGTGTTATTGGTTTAAGTTCGAAATGTTCCCAAACGTCCAATTCATCTGTGGTTGGTTCACGAGGCCATGCATGCGGGTTGATCGCTGGCCAAAGTACACCCACTCCAGCCGATCGTTTTTCCTCATCTCTGAATTCAGGGCTTCCAGCAATCCATGAGTTTAGTGTTGGCCAATTGTGCGCTGATGCAAGTTTTCGTGCGCTGGTTGGCGTATTAGCTGAAATGATTGTATTTGGACGATTCCATAACATGCGATGCCACTTTTTGTCCCACCGACGAAGATAAGAAAGAGCGAGATTGTTCATCCACATTGGACGTTTGAATGAGCCATCCATATTTTGATGAGAGACGTCATCATAGATTCCTTTGTTTCGCTCAAGAATGAAGGCATAAAGTGGAAGCGAACGAGGGATCAATTCGAGGACTTCTAATCCCCCTACGCTGATGATAACAAAAGCAGCATCGGCTTGTTGAAGCGGTTCTTTCAATGAAGGCAAAAGGCGTTTCCAAGCCTTTCGAGAAGAACGACCTGAAGCCGCTGTTATCTCTTTCAATCCCCCACGAGGCTCTTGCCAAGGTTGAGGCGGCGTGATCAACTCGATGTTGAGTTCTCTGCACTTATCGACAAGCAAGTCTGGGGCGTTGAGTGTAACCATTGTGATGTCCCATCGCTTCGCATGTTCTGGTAAAGCAACAATAAGATCACGTTGACCACCTTCAAGCAAACCCATGTTGCAATGAAAGATGATCAATCGGGGTAGAGTCACTTCTTCACCCGCCGATATATCTGAAGTAAATCTTCAGTAATTGTTGACCAAAGATACGGCTTCGACGCTTCTTTTCCATTCGCTGACCAATGTGTAATTTGCTCTTCATCTGCCTTGAGAATCGTATCGATTGCTTCGAGTAGAGCATTCACATCGCCTGGAGGAATTGAAAGACCAGCATCTGGTTCAGTTACTAACCGCCCTAAATCATTGACATCGGACATCACTGTAGGCGCTCCTGCATTCATTGCTTCGAGCAGAACGGTTGGAAGGCCTTCAAATCGAGACGGGAGGAGAACTGCCCTTGCATTCTCAAACAACCATCTCTTTTCGCTGTCCTCGACGCGACCGAGTTTGTGAATTGAATCGGGTTGTTCTGCGTCCGCAATACGTTGGTCCAGCCACTCATTAAGTTCGCCAGAACCCGCAATCGCAAGACGCGCATTAGGCGAGCCGGTGGCACAGTACTTGTCCCAAGCATCCATGAGAACGTCCAACCCTTTCTGTTCACTGAGTCGTCCGACGAAGACCATGATTGGATGTTGATCTGCATCGCTCGGAAGAAGGGCGGGGCGTACAGGATCTTCGGCAACTGGCTCGAAACCATTTGGCAAGATGTCGATTGGATCCTTGACACCGCGTTGCTTGAGATGATTCGCATAATATGGAGTAAGTGCGATACGCGCATCCGATGTATTGAGTGTGCGCCTCCCTTGTACAACCCATCGAAGCGCCTTGAAGGATTTGGCAAGGATGCCTGTTTTGATGTAATCATTGTGGAATGTTGTAACGATGGGGATTTTGAGTTTCTTTGCTCGTTTCAACGAGCGTCGGATAAGAATTGGAAGGATGTCATGAAGATGAACGACATCAAAGTTCATGTTCAATTTCTTAATTGCAACAACTGGATCAATTCCTGCGAGAACCATTTTCGGCGGCAATCGAATGACTTCGACTCCATCCCGGATGAATTGTTTTTCATCATGTTCAGGTAAATCAGCACACCAAACGGTCGCTTTATGTCCTCTTTTTACAAGTTGGCGAGCAATGTGTTCAACGTGTTGATTTCCTCCTCCAAGGTGAGGCCAATACCAGACATGAACGAGCAGAACGTTCAGAGAAGCGTCCGCATCTGAAGGTTCCATGAAGCAAAATGGCATGTTACTGATACATTAGCCAATCCCTTTCTTGCCACAACAGAGGACTGTATTGATTCCAAAGCGGAGTTTTCAAGACTCTCCACTGTTAGTACAGCCCATGCGAGTCCTGGCCCTGCTCATCACGGTCGTTTTGCTCGCCGTTCCAGGATGTACATATCTTGAGGAATCAACCAAGGATGAGGCAGATGAGGTCACTGAAGTCCAACCGCTGATTCAAGGTTGCACAGACCCAGAGGCAGAGAATTACAATGCTGAAGCGGAAGAAGACGATGGCTCATGCATCTATCCAGAACCAGAACCAATTCTAGGATGCACTGATCCTGATGCAGATAATTATGACGAAACAGCAGACCAAGATGACGGAACTTGCGAATACATCGAAACAATTCCATGCAATGGTATGGTTTTGCTTTGCCATCGAACCTACGATCAAGTGACATTCCCAGAAACACACAATTCATTTTCAACCCATGAGGATAACATCTACTATCCAGCAAGCAACCATCGTACGGGTTTTCAAGCGCAATGGAATGCAGGAATGCGAGCCTTCATGCTCGATACACACTACTTGACCAGTGCAGATAAGAGCGAATCCAATGTGCGATTTTGTCATGGAAATTCCAACGAAGCGTTCAGTCCGTGTACGTATGGTGCAGTGGACCCACTTAATTGGCTAAGTAAATTAGAGACTGAGATGGAAGATGAAGATCGAGACATTGTCACTCTACTCGTCGAAAATTATGTCGAACCAGACCATCTCAAGAAGATGTTTGATGATGCAGGTTTGTCAGATATGATGTATGTCCATGACATGAATACAGAGTGGCCAACACTGATAGAACTGATCGATATGGACAAGAGATTGGTTGTTTTCTGGGAACAATCTGGTGATTCAGACCACCCGTATTTCCATGATTTCCTTGAATTCGGCTGGACCACTGATTACGCCAATGACGATACAGGTTCAATGAATTGCGATTCACATCGAGGAGACTCAACCCAACCCGTCTATCACATGAACAACTGGTTGAAGAATCAAGCTGGCCTCTCAGATCCACAGCGAGCTGGAGAAGCCAATGATGTTGATTTCATGGTCGAGAGAGCCATTGAGTGCATCGAACAACATGGAAAGCGCCCAACCTTCATCGCTGTTGATTGGTGGGAAGAGGGCGATGTTGTCGAAGCGGCCAGGCTTGTCAATATGATTGAAGATTAGTCGTTATCTTGGACGTCCATAAAGCGAAGTGGGCTGGCTAATGTCGTAACGCCATTCTCGTTGAGTAATGCTCCTCTTGCTTCGCTTTGAGCATCTGCAAGGGCTTCTGAAACAGTGTTGATTGGAGCACAAGGGATACCTGCGAGCATTGCTTCCAAATCGTTTCGATTGTGGTTCTGAATCCATTCTTGGATTTTCGTTTCAATTACTTCACGATGTTGGATACGTCCAGCATTACTTGACCATTCAGTTCGTGCTTCTATTTCTGAAATCGAACAGAATGTATTCCATTGTGCATCTGAGCCAATAGCCACGACAAACCATCCATCATTTGCTTCAAAGGCTCGATAGGGAACGAGGTTTGGATGGGCTGAACCCATCCGATTTGGATCTGTTCCACTTGCTAGTACGTTTTGGGCTTGATTTGCAAGAGATGCAACTGCGCAATCCCAGAGACTGACATCGATATGTCGGATTCTTCCAGTTCTCTCCTTATCCAATAATGCTGCTAGAATGGCGTTTCCTGCATACAATCCAGTGATGATATCAATCCATGCGACTCCGACCTTCACAGGTGCGCCTTCTGCTTCACCAGTAATGCTCATGATTCCGCTTCTCGCTTGCAATGCCAAATCATATCCGGGTTCATCTCGTCTTGGCCCAGTTGCTCCATAGCCAGATATTGAACAAACAATTGTGTCTTTGGGAATTGTTCCAATCAGACGTTCGAGAGTTCCCGGTTTGAAATTTTCAAGAACAACATCGGCGTTTTCAACCATTTCGATCAACCGCTGCTTCTCTTCTTTCAAGTTCATCTGAATGATGGTTTTTCCTCGATTACAGCAAAGGAAGTATGCAGCAACCCGTTCACCATCGAAATCGGTTGTGAACGGAGGGCCCCATCCGCGTGTATCGTCGCCCCAAGGGGCTTCGATTTTAGTGACGCTTGCTCCAAGGTCAGATAACATCTGAGCTGTATATGGTCCCGCTAGAATACGCGAGAGGTCGAGAACGTTGATGCCATCTAAGATTCCGCTCATGACAAGGCGAGACATCCGAAAGTGTTGAACCCAACCCTGTGGCTTTGTGACCATGAGCGAGTTGAGAAACCCACGGAATCGTCCGTGGTGGGGCTTGCTTATTTTTGGAGTTCTCCTTCACCTCTCATCGATGGCAGTAAGCGATTATGGCCTTGATACGCATCTCCATCTTGCAGCCCTTGAGTCCAATGATGATGGCACTCCAAATTTGGAATGGGGAGATGTTCGTCCTGAAGACCCACTTGCAAGTAACCCAGATGATACGAAAGTAATGGAACGTGGATGGTGGCAGATTCTCGATATGTATCCCGATTCAATGCTCCCTCTTGCTGCGTTTTTACCGATGATGGCTTTGATTGGTATTGGGCTGTGGCTCGGTAATGGAAAACCTCATTTCGCAGCATTACTTTCTCTTCATCCATCGTTTATTTTCGCTACAGGACGTTTGTATCCTGAATCCACAGTTGCGCTCGCAGTAGCAGGCGTAGCAGTCGCATCCGTGAAAATGTTGGAGGAAGAAGGAATGTCTCTTGTCAAATGGGTTCTTCTTGCCATCGCTAGCGTTCATACCCTGGTTTTGACAAAGGGTCTCTCCAGCAACGTTGGATGGGTTTTATTGGTCCTTCTCTTCGGTTGGATTCTTCTCGATCGATTGCTTCCCGCCTTCCAGAACTATTCTCGCAATCCACTGCGATCACTATCGATAGGTATTCCGCTCTCAATAACAGCGATGGTTGGTCTTTCATTTGTTCAAGGAGGGTCATTTGAGGCTATGCAAACAAACCCAATACAATGGATGTTTGCGCTTATCATTGCCTTTGGAGATGGCGTAGGGTTGTATCTCTTGTTGGGATTCGCAATCTGGCCTTTCCTTCTTCCAACGCTTCTTAGCATTCTTCGCTCACGTGATTCGCAAACAACATTCCTCACAGTATTTGTTGTCAGTGGAATGGTTATCATGACGATGTGGATTGCTTCATTATGGGTCTATGAGGCGATTCGTTGGGATGTTCCTCTGTGGAAGAACATGATTACAATGGGTAATAATGGTCGTTACCTCACAGCCCTCAGCATCCCTGTTTTGATGTTAGTGAATCACTTTTTCAATCATCGAGAATCTTACGATTTAGCTCCAATTCGCAAACCAATGTTCATCGCAATTCTTCTTGTTCTTCCATTGTCAATGCTTGCAGGGTTGCACGGCCAAACAATGTGGACGGATGATGCCGGTGAAATCGTATCTATGGAAATTCAAGACGGTGAGGATTTCCTCTACATCGATGATGAATCATTAGCAATGCATTGGTTGTATACGTTTAGATTGGAAATTGATCCAGATAGCGATAGGAACATCACTGGTCACTGGCGTTCTCCAGACAGCAATTGGGAAATTGAACTCGACGGACAACAAATGATTCAGCGAGGAAGTCTTGACGATGTAGAATTCATTATTATCGCCCCAGGTATCAATGTGAATCCTCCTACTGGCTGGGATTTAATTGGCTCTGATGAGGCTCCGTTCCTCAATGGAGGGGGCGAGTGGAAGGTGTTTCAAGCACCTGTAAATGTATCTTGAGACCAGCGAGGGGTTCAAGACATGGCTCCGCGAGGGTCTTACGAGGGGAACATGGTGCGACGTGCCGGCGCTCACAACGCTTTACCAGATGAAGATCCTATTCAGAGTCGTGAATGGGAACAATCGGTGGAGCAAGTCATCGAACAGCAAGGTACACAACGTGCTGAACGATTGTTGCATACAGCCATCGCTGCTGGAAAGGAAGGCGGCGTAAACATCGATACGACAACAACACCCTATCTCAATACAATCTCAGCAGAAATGCAAGGAGCATATCCTGGCGATGTTGAGATGGAAAAGCGCCTTCATACAATCAATCGTTGGAATGCAATGATGTTGGTCACTCGAGCCAACAAATACTTCGATGGAATCGGCGGACACATCTCCACCTACGCTTCAGTATCTCATCTCTGGGAGATTGGACTCAACCATTTCTTCAGAGGAAAAGATGGCGATGGCTGGGGCGATCACGTTTACTGGCAAGGACACGCTTCACCGGGCATCTATGCTCGAGCATGGCTTGAGGGCCGCCTTACAGACGAAAACATTGAGAACTTCAGACAAGAAGTCGAAGGTGTAGGATTGTCATCCTATCCGCATCCACGATTGATGCCAGAGTTCTGGGAATATCCATCTGTTTCGATGGGTCTTGGTGCCATGACTGCAATCCATCAAGCACGTTTCAACCGTTATCTTCACCACCGTGGTCTTGCTGATACAACACTTTCTCGAGTATGGTATACAATGGGAGATGGTGAATCTGATGAACCGGAGTCTCTGTCTGAACTGGCCCTAGCAGGTCGAGAAGGACTCGACAACATTGTCATGACCATGAATTGCAATCTACAACGTCTGGATGGACCAGTTCGAGGTAACTCGAAGATTGTCCAAGAACTGGAAGGCCGTTTCCGTGGTGCTGGATGGAACGTCATCAAAATCCTCTGGGGCTCTTCATGGGACCCATTGTTTGCAAACGATACCAAAGGTATTCTCGCACAACGTCTAGCAAACCTCGTCGATGGTGATGAGCAGCGTCTCTTTACTGCTGAAGGGGCAATTATCCGTAAGGAATTATTTGCTGGTGATGAGCTATCTGCAATGGTTGCTGATTTCTCCGATGCTGAACTTGAAGCGTTAACAGAAGATCTCGGCGGTCATGATTTCGCTAAGATTCATGCTGCTTATGCAGCTGCATGTGCTCACAAAGGTCAACCAACTGTTGTTCTTGCTCGTACCATTAAGGGATACGGACTTGGTCCTGCTTTCGCAGGAAGAAACACAACGCATCAGAGAAAGAAGGCAGATGAGAACGATCTACGCTTGATTCGAGATGCGATGGGTCTTGATTTCACAGATGAGCAATTGGAGAAGTTACCATTTATCCGACCTGAGGATGTTCCTGAAGTCGCAGCATATGCCAAGAATCGACGTGTTGCAATGGGCGGGCCCTGTCCTGAACGACGTTCGCCGAAGTTTGAACTCACTCTTCCCGAGGACCCAGTCTATGCTGATTTCGATGAGGGTACCAAAGGAAAAAGCCAAGTTTCCACCACAATGGTCTTTGTTCGATTGATGCGCAGTCTCATGAAGACCAAAGGATTCGGAGAACGCGTCGTACCACTGATTCCAGACGAAGCAAGAACATTCGGAATGGATCCATTGTTCTCAGAATTCGGGATCTATCATCCTGAAGGACAACTGTACAAGCCAGTTGATCACAAGGTTTTGATGAAGTATAAAGAATCTGCAAAGGGGCAAATCTTGGAAGAAGGAATCAATGAAGCAGGGGCTCTATCTTCGTTTATTGCCGCAGCAACTTCGTATTCATCTCAAGGTTGCCCAACGATTCCATTCTACATCTTCTATTCCATGTTCGGATTCCAACGTGTTGCTGATTTGATTTGGTCCGCTGCTGATTCACGTGCAAGAGGATTCCTTGTTGGTGCAACATCAGGACGTACAACGCTCAATGGAGAAGGACTCCAACATCAGGATGGCCACTCACTGCTTATGGCTCATACCAACCCGGCTGTCCGTGCCTATGACCCAGCATTTGCTTTCGAACTGTCAACCATCATCAAACGAGGTATCGTTGAAATGTCCGATGAAGATGTCGATGTGATGTATTATCTTGCAGTCTACAACGAGAACTATCCAATGCCGCCAAAGCCAGAAGGCTCTGATGAAGGCATCATCAAGGGATTGTATCGCCTTCGTGCAGCACCAAAGGGTGATGGTCCAATGGTTCGCTTGATGGCATCCGGTCCGATCATGCTCCAAGTCCTTGATGCGGTTGAAAAGTTAGAAACTGTTGGCGTTCGAGCTGAGATTTGGTCTGCTACTTCCTACGGAGAATTACGTCGTGATGGAATGGATACTTCTCGATGGAATCGTCTCCACCCAGGGGAAGAAATGAGAACCAGTTGGGTTGAAACTCAATTTGGAGAAGGCGATTCACCAATCATCGCAGTTTCTGATAACGTCGCCGCAGTACCTGAAATGATTCGAGAATGGGTTCATGCTCCTTACACAGTTCTTGGAACTGATGGATTTGGCCGCTCTGATACACGAACTGCACTTCGTCGCTTCTTCGAAATCGACGGCGAATCAGTCGCACTCGCAGCACTCTCTTCCCTCGTTCGAGTAGGATCGATTGAAGCATCTGTTTACGATGAGACCATGAAATCCTTCGGCGTTTCAGCAGATAGAACGGACATCACCAGTCTTTGATTGGTGGAGACCAGCGCCCATCCTTCCGGGCATGGTCAAGAATATGCCAGTATATTGTAGCGAGTTCATGCTCTGAATCTTCAACGTAATGGAGTTCTTCAAAAAAGAGAGGTTTGCCAAGTACCTTCCAGGCTTGACGAGCATTCCATCTCAAGCCCAAGATATGCTGAGCAGGTCCACAAGTGGGTAAGGAAAAACGTGTTTTCCATTTCCTCTCAAGGATTCCACTTGATTCCATTGATTCAACGACCTTCTTTGCATTAGGGCTTGCCTTCTTTCGAACAATCCAACTCGGGTTGACAGATGTATCAACAGTATATTTTTGCTGCGAGAGAATAGAAGCCATCCAATCAGAAATGTACCCTGCTGGGGCACGGAACCACGGGCGAAATGAATGAGGGAAGTGTTGTTTGAGAATCGATGTGGCTTGTTGTAAGTCCTCTGAGAAACGTTCCGAATCTTCTGGCCAAGCCGACCAACTTCGATGCGTAAGTCCATGGCATCCAATGGTGATTCGACCTCCGAATGTTGTCTCAAGGTCTTGAATAGTGGAAACAAATTCCGTGTTTTCGCATTGGTCTGCTATGACAAATAATGTAACTGCGACGTCGTTTGATTCCATCCATTGTTTGAAACCACGAAACCCTTCCTGTAAATACGGAGAATAATCTGGTAATGCTTCCTTTGCCTTTGAACGAGTTGGGTGGCCTTGGTATGTAGGAACGTGCCGCAGGTCATCGGTATCAACCGTACACCAGGTTCGCACCAATTACCTCACGCCCTAGGCAAATCAATAACATGAATTCGATGAGGCACAGTTTTCCCATTGAGTTCAATTCCAATGAATTCCTCAATAAGGTGGCCATTCCATCGATTGCAAATACGTTCAGCAGTGATTAATCCAGCAGTATTCCTTGGATGTACTGTGATCTCAATCCTGTATGTATCTGCACGCGAATTCAGCCATCCAAGAACCGAATCAACTGCAGATGAAGCGATTCCTTTCTGACGGAATCCTTTGCGAACCCAATAGCCTAGATTGTAATGAGAATGAATCAGTTGCATTTCATCACCCAATCCAATCAACCCAATGAATGCGTTTGATTCATCATGTATCGACCAGAAATGCACACGGTCTGCGTTGGAAAGATGTTCCAAATCATGGAGCATATCCGAGAGTTGGCGCGTAATATCTCGGTCATTTCGTAGCCAAGGAAGTGCAGCCTTGGCAGATTCAGGATCTTCAACATAAGCCTCCATGACCGAAGAAAGGATAGCCTTTGAAACAGGCCTTAGCGAAAACTCATCTTGCAAACCAGGGAGTTCAGGAGTTCTTGCCATCGTGATGCCTCAAGCAGATAAGTGTGCGATCGCAGTGTTAACGCGTTCATCACTTGGGTGGACGCGTCGAGCCATTTCAAGCATCCAATTGAGATGTTCAGTACGTCCGGCTTGTTGCAGAACAAGGCCAATATGGTACAGCAACGAAACATCGTCTCCTAGGTGTGGTCCTAGAGCGTCGATTTGAGCTTCCGCTTCTTGTACACGACCCGATTTGACAAGCGTTAGAGACTCGACAACGATGCGATGAACATCTCGATGATCGTAAGGAGTTGCTGCAGGCCATGGCCAAATTCTGTGGCCGAGTTGAGGCTCTGGTGTTACAACATCCTCTTCAGTTGGCTCTTCAATAGAGGATTCAACGATATCATCATCAGGAAGGGAAGGTACGGTTTCATCTTCATTTGGTAAATCAGGAGTGTGCTCAATTTCAGAAACCGCCTCTTCAGGAAGCACAGGAAGTACGGTTTCATCGCCATCTTCAGGGAGTTCCGGCACAACATCATCTTCGACCAGAGGTAGTTTTGGTATGGCAGTTTCCTCATCTTCATCCATCTCGGGTAAATCAGGAACCATGCCTGGCTCTGGACCAACAGTTCCGCTGAAATCAACTTCTGCTTCTTCACCAGATGTTTCTGAGAACAATTGACCCTGTCCAGTATGAACAGGCTCTTCCACCTCATCGAGCGGATTTGAATCAGGAACAATAAATCGTTCTTCGATTTCTGGAGCATCTTCGGTGGATAATTCCACGTCTTCTGCCTTTTCGAATTCAACAGTTTCAGAAAGAGTTGGACCCTCGCTTTCAATGAATGAGAAGTCTTCTGAACCTTCAGCATCATCGTATTGATCGATATCAACAGTGACATCTTCGAGAGCAAGAACAGCCTCTACAGAGTATTCCTCTTCCTCATTATCGTCATCGTCCATGAGCGTGCTTAGAAGGTCGTTCTTGACAGATGTCTCAACAGGGTTGTGTTGGTCACGTGCTGGTTTGGTCAAATCGTAGTAGCATTGGACGCACGTCGTAGCATCCATAGCATTTGAAACGCCACAGAATGGACAGGGATTTTCATCCCCCTCATTCTTGTCTTTACGCTTCCAAAACATACTCTCGCCCTACTTTCACGGTAGGCACTTGTGGTTTAAGCATCACCATCCCGCGACCAAGGTTTGCTTCATTCGCCATAGGATGAAATGTATTCACGGATTGGGACTCACATGGGCGAAAAGGGGAGGGTTCGTAGGATGAACAGCGCTCATGCAGATATTGAACTCGATATCGATGGCGAAGAAGAAGGAATCTGGCGCCGAGGCCAGGATCATTTCCACCACTTTTCCAAATTACTTGAACAAGAATTGGAACAGGAAACAAAATCCGTTCAGGAGCGCTGGTCAAAGTGGTCGCATCATCGCCTACAGGCTTCTGGTCTAGCATTAATTGGGATGAAAGGAAGGCCAAACGGGACTCTTTTTGGCGACTACATTCTCACATTCGAACGCCCTGATAAGCAGCATATTGGGCAACATCGATTCACACATGGGGACATTGTCGTTCTTAGTCGAACAAAACCCATCGGTGAGAAAACGATTGAAGGAATTGTCCTCGAACGAGGCCCAACACGTCTCAAAATTGTCGTTACTCAACGACCGAAGGATCTCAAGAAAGGAACATGGAGACTCGATAGGGGGGCAAATCGAGTTGCTCATGATAGAATGCAAGAAGCACTTGAGATGTTCCACTCAGTAGAAGGAGATCGCGGCACAATACTGAGAGACCTCTTGCTGGGTCAGGTTCATGATCCAGAAGACAACGCCTCATCCCCTCCAAAAATTTCGGGAAAGTTTCAACGTGTTGAGCCGAGAAAGGTCATGCTTAACCCGTCTCAAAAAGAGGCGATGGATGCTGCTTTGAAGCGTAAGTTGACCATTATCCAAGGGCCTCCGGGAACGGGTAAAACTCACACTGCAGTAGCGACACTGGCTCAACTTGCTCGGGAAGGAAGAGGGCCGATTCTTGCAACAGCAGAATCGAACGTTGCTGTCGATAATCTTCTCGAAGGATTGCTTGAGGCCGGCATTCGAGCTGTCCGCACAGGACGTCCAGTCAAAGTTCGAGAATCGCTACGTCAAGCAACACTTGACGCTCAATTGGAACAGCATCCAAAACAAGACGAAATCGCAATTATTCGGGAAGAAACCGATGAAGTGCAGCGAGCATTGTCAAAACTCAAAGGTCGAGAAAAAGGTCTAGCTCACAGAGACATCCAGTACAACCGAAAAGAAATTCGCCGCCTTGAGAAAGAAATGATTGCTTCAGTACTCGACAATGCTCAAGTCATTTGCTCGACGAATATCGGAACTGGACACCGGGTTCTTGATCACCGTCGTTTCCCCATCGTTCTCATGGATGAGGCGACTCAGGCGATTGAACCAAGTTCGATGGTTCCTATTTCAAAGGGATGCAGACAACTCATTCTGGTGGGAGACCACCGTCAACTTCCACCAACAGTCATTTCGAATGATGCTCAGGAAGGTGGCTTAGGACGATCTCTTTTCGAGCGATTAATCGATGTTGGAATCAAGTCTCATATGCTCACAGTCCAATACCGAATGCATCCAGTCCTTCGTGAATTTCCAAGCGCTCGATTCTATGATGACAAACTTGAGGACGGTTGTTCGGCAGAAGAACGCCCTGCCCCAGCCGGTGTGCTATGGCCAGATTGGGATCACCCTTTCGCATTCATTCCAATTACAGGCTCCGAAATCGAAGAAGAGGAAGGGGGCAGTAGAAGCAACCCCGCTGAAGCAGCGCGAATCTATGGTTTAGTCCAGGAATTACTGGTACCTGGTGATGTCACACCAGACCAAATTGGTATTATTACCCCATACAGCGGACAAGTGCGAGCGCTTTGCGATATTTTCGATTCGAATAAGGAACGTGAACAAGGTCAACGTTATGCAGGCCTAGAAATCAACAGCGTCGATGGTTATCAAGGGCGAGAGAAGGAAGTCATCATCTTCTCCGCTGTCCGCTCTAATCCAGACGGAATCGTTGGATTTCTGAGTGATCGTCGTCGATTAAATGTCGCAATTACACGAGCAAAACGTGGATTAATCGTTTTAGGAGACCCGCAAACACTTCGATTTGATCCAACATGGCGTTCATGGCTTGACTGGGCAGATGAGCGAGGACTTTTTGCCTGGCATTTGGTCAATGACTGATACGCAAGTTCAACAATAAACAGAGAATGGCAACATCATGGCGGACAGCCCAGTCACTGTATACCAAGGCGGAACACTTGCCCAGCAAGTTCTGTCAAGTGCTCCTGAAGGCATGCTCATCGCTCCTGTATGGAGGAGAGTTACTGCGTTTGCACTCGATGTGGTTGCAGTATCACTTGTCCTCCACATGCTGAGTCGGTTTACATTCCTTGAAGTTCTTATCAGTTGGTCCTATCTCCAAGAAGATGCGCGCTATGCCCTTTCATTCGCAATGACATGGGTTATATTCTTCACATCACTTTGGATGTATTGGAAATATACTGGTCGTGCCTACGGCCGTTCACTTGGACAACGGGCTCTTAGAATTGCAATCGTTCACGATAACGGAACGTTGCTAGAACCTCATCACTTTGGCCCACGTGCTTTCGATAAACTACGTTACATGATCCCGATCATCGGAGTGATCTGGTTTGGTATGAGAGACATTCTACGTGCCCGTTCGAAATCTGCAGAGTATCGTACTTCTGTCGATGTGAACAATCACACAGTTGCTGCAGTTGACTGGTCTTTGCCGAGCGATACGCGCTTGAATTTAAAGTGAAGAACAGTGTACGATGGATAGGTGGGCGCTATGACTGACGAGCATATTGTAACTGCGGGTTCATTGACAGCACTTCTTCAATCGGTTCGAATGGGAATCGATGATGACGACGAGGACATTGTCGAAACCTCCATTGAATTAACCAATGAATCAGCTATTCCCGTAGGGGGGCTTAAGGCAACAATTCAGACAAGCACAGGGGCAACAATCGAGCCAGTTAGTGGCGTGACATCCATTGGCCCTGGCCTAACACGTTCCTTTTCGTTCGCGTTCAAACTCAGTGACGGCAACTGGTCTTTCTCACTTAGTGGACAAGGGCAAACACTGTCTCTTGGCCCTTATGATGTGGATTTCGAGTTCCAACAAGCGAAGGGAAGGAAACCCGGAAACGCCATTGGATCAAGTCTTTTCGTGGGTGCCTTCGATAACCATCTTGACGATTTTGGTAACACCCAAGAGAGAGAACTAATCAATGCAAATGAAGTTCAAATGAGCACATTTTTCGGAGAAAATTCACAAGGAGGCTCAACAAAAATTAGTTCGTTTGCAAATGTTGAGGAAGATGGACCTAGAAAACCTCCATGGGAAACATCGACAACAGAAGCATCACCCACGGACACACTTCTTTCTGCACCTCTTACATCACCTGTTTCAACGCCTCCTGTCCAAGAAGAAAAAACTCCTATCGATCTCCTCACATTAGCACCTAAGATGACGCAAGAAGCGCCTCCAGCGACGGCTCCGACCCCACCTCCGACACCTCCAGTGACGGCTCCAACCCCGCCTCCGACACCTCCAGCGACGGCTCCAACCCCGCCTCCGACACCTCCAGTGACGGCTCCAACCCCGCCATCAACACCATCAGGTCCACCGAGCGGTCCTCCATCAGGCCCACCGAGCGGTCCTCCCTCAGGTCCACCATCAGGCCCACCGAGCGGTCCTCCCTCAGGTCCACCATCAGGCCCACCATCGAAACAAAATGAGATTTGAGGTGCTTCTATGACCGAAGGTTTTGCAATGGAACTTTGTGGAAATCAAGCAGCGTGGCAGATTGTTCCAGATGGTATTGATTCGATTGATTTGGATGCTGTAGGTTCGAAGATAACAGCTGCTGGATTCGAAGCCGATGTTCAATCGAGAATGGTCTGGACGTTTACAGGCTCAGCAGATCTTACTCTCTATCCAAGTGGAAGACTCTTGGTGAAAACTGCAGACAAGAATGCAGCAGAAGAAATCGCTCGTCTCCATTGTTCAGAATGGACACGCTGAGGTGATTGTATGACGCTCTCGCAGGCGCAGATTTCCTACATTCAAGCAGACGGGATAGTTGCTTACCCAACCTCAACACTACCTGGTTTGGGTTGCATACCCACTTCCGAAGGGCTTGATCGTCTCTTTGAATTAAAATCCAGATCTTCAGACAAACCAGTTTCACTCGGAGTTGCCTCACTTGACCAAGTCCGGCATATGGTTGAAATCCATCCAGATGTTGAAGTGTTTTTATCTGAATTTCCTCGTGGTAGCCTTTCAGTGATATACCCAAGTAAACATATCCTTGATACTCGAATAGGTGGACATTCTGTTGCAATACGAGTTTTTGATCATCCGATTGCTCGACAACTTGCTGAAACGGTTGGTCCAATAACGGCTACAAGTGCAAATGAAGCCGGAGAAGAGCCTGCACTTACGGTTCGAGACGCTGCTGAAGAATTAGGACTCGAAGAAATAGCGATTCTGGACGGTAATCGAGTCACTGGGCCAGGAAGCACCTTTGTAAAGTTTGATTTTAATAGCCCTGATTCGTTGGTAACTGTTATGAGAGAGGGCGTGGTACCTACGCGTGACGTGGTCGCTTGGTGGAAGAATCGACGCTAAAGTATTGGAAAGATGCAGGGCATGTAGCTCGCAGAACACTCGAAGCGATGAAGCTTGAATTGACGCCTGGAAAGACCTTCCATGAAGTCATTGAATCAGCAGAACGCTACATCCATCGACACGGTGGAAAACCTGCTTTCCCAGGGACAATCGCTGTAAATGATCTCGCTGCACACTTTACAACAGATCACAACGTCAGTCCAGTCGAAGGCTGGGAAGGTGAAATGATACTGCAAAAAGGAGACTGCGTCAAAATTGATTTCGGAGTTCACATCAAAGGCCACATCGCTGACAATGCACTGACGTTTGAAATCGGTAACGGTAACGAACACACTGAACAAATCAAGGCTGCAAAAGAAGCAAGAGATGCAGCCATCGAGATGCTCCACCCAGGTACACCGTGGTACAAGGTGGGCCAAGCTGCTGCCCAACCGTCTCTTGATGCTGGATTCCAACCGATTCGAAATCTATGTGGTCACCAACTCAAGCCATGGGAGCTCCATGCTGGTGTTTCAGTACCATCATATGCTTGCGGACCTGACAATCAGGGATTCAAAGGCGTTGTCGAAGAAGGCGGAATTTATGCGATTGAGCCTTTCAACACAACTGGTTCGTCTGGAATGATCAAGAATCTTGGTACTCCAAATTCCTCCAACATTTATCGCATTACTGGATTAACCACATCAAGAAAAGCTCGTGCTAAGGGGCAACTCAAGCCACTAGGGGCTCAAATGGCACGTAATCTCGAAGAACGGTACTCTACTTTACCATTTGCTGAACGCTGGGCATATCCAATGCTGGAGAAACCCTTCCCAGAAGCAGATGAAGAATCGCGTCAAAGCAAGTGGCGTGCCTTAGTAAAGAAACTCATCAGCATTCGTTTCCTAGAGACGTACCATGTTTTGGGTTGCAAGGATGGCGGTAATATCTGTCAATTTGAACATACAGTACTCGTCACCGATGGCGGTCCTGAGATCCTTACTGTAGAGTAGAGCGATTTCGACCGGAATATCAATACTGACAACTAATATAAAGGCGGAGTGCATAGTCTCTACTGAACAGGGCTGTAAAGTTCTCGTTGAGTGCATCCCATCCCCTCTCCGTAAGCTCTCACCCTGTTCACCTCTTTTTTGTTACAAATCAGTGTAAACGTTGTGTTATTTACAAACGGATTGTACTACTCGCAGCGGCTGTTATATTTTTATTTGTTAAAATAAATTAAGGCGCAGTATCGCGAACAAAGTCCGAGAAACCATTCATCAACCCCGATGTCTTTAAATAGCATCTCGATGGTGGGTAGGATACGCCCGATACGGGTTATGGAGGACAAAAATATGAAAAACGAAAACACAAACGAAGAAGCAGTCAGCCCTGTTATCGCAACCATTCTTATGGTCGCAATCACAGTTGTACTGGCAGGTGTTCTGTACGTCTGGGCATCCCAGCTTGCAGAAGGCAACACAGACGGCGATTTCTCGATGTATGACTTTGAAGTCAACAGCGCAGGAACAACCCTCTCCA
>ERZ1046367.531-NODE-531-length-25629-cov-15.380699_pt1 | contig 25629 bp, 34 predicted proteins | sample MGYA00383091_ERZ1046367 | MGnify/ENA primary metagenome ERZ1046367 (study PRJEB29581, sample SAMEA5548361) | metagenome | biome: marine; feature: coastal; material: water | depth 50 m | study: Short-term variability in the microbial, nano- and picoplankton... | reverse complement strand
GTAATTGAAGAATACACAATACAATAATAATCAAAATGCGTTAGAAAAATATTGGGAACAAGAATTGTATTCCACATAGATTTTGATTATTTTTATGCACAATGTGAAGAAACAAGATCTCCAGAACTAAAATCAAAACCAGTTTGTGTGTGTGTTTTTTCAGATAGAGGGGTAGATACGGGAGCAATTGCAACTGCAAATTATTCTGCAAGAAAATATGGGGTAAAATCAGGCATGCCAATTACATTTGCAAAAAAAAGATTAAAGGAAAGAAATGATGCCGTATTTCTGCCAGTAGATTTTGATTTTTATTCTGAATTATCTGAAAAGGCCATGGAAATTATGAAGCAAAGTGCAGATATTTTTGAATATGTAGGAAGAGATGAAGCATATCTAGATGTAACAAAAAGAGTCGAGGGAGATTTTCTTAAGGCAAGTCACCTAGCACAACAAATTAAAAATGAAATAAGAGAAAAAATAAAACTTAGTTGTTCAATTGGAATTTCACCAAATAAATTAATTTCAAAGATAGCATCAGATTTTCAAAAACCAGATGGGCTTACTGTTGTATCACCGGAAAAAATTGAAGTATTTTTAGATCAATTAAAAATTAGAGCAATTCCAGGAATTGGTAAAAAAACAGAAGAAAGATTTTCAGAAATGAATTTTGATACGATACAAGAAGTGAAAAAATTAGATGTATTTACTTTGAATAAAGAATTTGGAAGAAAAAGTGGAACATACATCTACAATGCAACACGAGGGATAGATAATGAACCGGTAAAAGAAAGAGAAGAAAGAATTCAATATAGTAAAATCACGACATTAAAAAAAGATTCCATTGATTATCAATTCCTATCTGAAAATATTAGAAACTTATGTACGGAAGTGCACATGGTAGTTAAGAAAAATAACAAAATGTTCAAATCAGTTGGAATACATTTTATTCAATCAGATTTATCAAACAAATCAAAATCAAGAATGCTTAGAAACCCAACTGATAGTATTGAAGAATTACAAAAAAATGTGGAACAATTGTTAAAAGAAGGTTTAGTAAATCAGAAAACAACAATCAGACGCTTAGGAGTAAAAGTTTCAGAACTTTCAGAAATCCAAGGTCAAAGTGACATAACTAATTATTTTTAGATTCTAATTTTTTCATTCGTTTTGATTCTATTACAATTACAATCAAAATAAATACAAACAGCCACGGTAAAAACATAATTTCACCTGCTATCTTATGATATTCTTCCCAAGCAACAGGATCAGTTGTGACCTTAAGGGCATACCAAGATAATGAGAAAATTCGAATTAAATTAACACCTATTGTACCAAATATTCCTAAAACAAAGTATATTGTTTTTCGAGTTCTAGGAATATTCATTTTTAACATAAACGCTCCAATTACTAATGAAAAAATTATGATACTATGAACACCAGCTGATGGCCAAAATACTTGGAGTGCCATAGAACCATGGTCACCACGTAAGAACATCACATTATCTCTAGCAACTGCAGTTCCAAGCTCAAGCATAGTGATAACCCACACATTTGCTTGGACAAAATATGGAACAATGTATTGTAAAGGACCAAGGGTATCATAAGGGAAAAAGGCATCCAAAGACAAAATAATTGCAGTTCCGGTTAGAAAGATTGGTCCTGCAGGAGCAATTCTAATCCATCGCTTACCAAAGAAAATAGTTAATGTTATAATTATGAAAATTCCCATGACAATAAAATCCCACATCCATGTCCATGAATAGATTAGCTGTACATCAAATACTTCTGCAGATTCAATAATGTATTCTCTTAATCCATATTCTAATGATACAAGATATGAAATTGTTAGTAATGCAATAGGAATTACTGCAAGTAATCGTTTTTTTGAAATTATAATTCTAAGACCAACAAGTTCTGCCACAACAAATACTAATGCAAATAGATACCCGCCTCGTCCCTCATTCCAACTCCAAGCAATGGAATCAGGGTATGCGATCATAGCAAAAAGAATTGGACTAGCAATGATCAATATTCCAAGAATCAAATTCCAATTTTGCATAAATCTAACTTAGATTGGGTAAATAAATAGCTCAACTTTGCAAATTTTGAAAATTTGTAGTATTATTAGATAAAGTGGAAAGAGATGCTAATCTTCAGCATCTTCTATTTCATCGGCTTCTGGATCTCGTCTGCTTGGTCGGATTGGAATGTAAATGTGGGTCACAAAAGTAATTCAGTATACAATAAGATACACTCAAAGGTTGCAAAAATTTGCCTATTAGGTAATTTCTATTGAATCAAATTCAAGGATTGATCTTACACTCAATTTTTAGAGATTTTATAGTAGTAAAATAAGTTATAACCAAAATGATAATAGCAATTATTCTAATAGGCAACTCATAATTTGTCAAAAAAGTAGTAGCAGTGACACCAATAGAACCAAATGTAGAAATCACTGCAAATCCAACTGGACCACAACTACATGCACCAGCTGCCACACCAATAATAGAACCAAAAATACCACCACCCATTTTTTGCCTAGAGGCTTTCAATAAATTAATTCTAAAAATATTCATCGGGATCACTAAAGCAGATAGTACAGAAATTATGAAAATTAGAACAAATTCTAATTCAGTTCCAGAAGGGATATGACTTACAACATAAGGTTCTAAAAAAATATACTCAGATAAAATCAACAAACCAATCATCATAGATGAAAAAAGAACAGATGAAAAAAGTAAATATTTGAAATTTGAAAACACGAGTTTTATTGTTTGGACCATTTAGATCATAGGTTCCATGATTTGTTTAAACACAGAAAATGGTTGAGCACCAATGATTTGTTGTTGTCCATCAGAACTTATAATAAAAAATCCAGGAGTTCCCCTTACACCATGGTCTCTTGCTTGTTGATTATTAAATTGAATACGTTTTGAATATTTTTCAGAATCAAGACAACTTTCAAAGAGATCCATATCAAGACCTAGGCTAAATGCAAATGCCTTTAATCGTTCAGAGTTTACCCAGCCATTATCAATTTGTGATTCATGTGAAGAGTAAAGTAAATTATGAAAATCCCAATACGATCCTTGATCATCAGCACAGTATGTTGCTTGAGCTGCTGTTGGAGAATCATGTCCTAAAAATGCAAAATCTACAAAAATGAGATTTGCTTTTCCAGTTTCAATGTATTCCTTAAGTATTGCAGGTTTTGTATTAACAAACCAATTGTAACATCCATGACATTGATAGTCACCAAACTCAACAATAGTAATCGGAGCAAGAGGATCACCAAGAATAGGAGATCCCATAGAAGTAGAGATAGTTCCACGTAATCTTTCATCTGTAAGATTTTCAGGCTCAGAAGAAGAGGGTAAAGAGGCAGCAATTCCACCAATTATCGCAATAACAATTACGCCTATAATGACACCCTTCTTGTTCATAATTAAAGAAGTAAAAATGAGTTAAAAAAACTTATTCCAAATTACGAGTGGATTTTCGTTTAAACAAACTAACAAATTTTGCAATAGCAGTATCAATAGGACACACTTCACATACATTAATTGAAGAATGACTGTCAAAATGCTTTTCAAATTTTGCTCTAGATTCAAAAACTAGATCACATTTTTCACAATATACTTTGCCAATATTTTTTCGAGAAAAATCAGACACATGAAAATTTAGTAACTAGTGCTTATAAAGATCCTGTTGAAAATCAACACATGAAAAAATTTTTAGATAAAATAGTGACAGGATTTTTTGTCATAACATTAGGGATGTTATGGTATTGTAGTACAAAATATTATGTCAAGCCAAATGACTATTCAATTATTATTTATGATGTCTATGGAAATCAAGTAAAAATCAAAGACATACGAACAGAATTCAAAACAAGCAAAGTTGCAAAAAGTTACATGACCGAATACAAAAAAAGATTACCTCATTATGATTTTACGATTGCAATAGATGCACCAAATATTAAAAATAATACAATTCCAAGAATTTTTAAAATTAGTTAGATATAGTGAATTCTCATATGGGTATTTAATTCAACTTGGTATTGAGTTACAAATCCACAATGAGTACAAGAAAACATTTCATGTTGTGATGTTTGAGTATCATATTCGATTGTTTTCCCAGTAATAGATGTAATACTTATTGTATCATTATTTGAAATCACTGCAAAATTAGGGGTTTCTCCAATGGAATCAAGAAACTCTCTGATAGCAGTAATTACAACCGCAGTATCAAGAATTTCATCATCATCAAAAGTAGATAAAGTGAATTGATTATTTTTCAAAGTGGGAATAGCGGCCACTTGATCAGATACATACACAAGTAATTCATTTTTTATAGGTAAAACATCCTTGCAATCAACAGTGAGCATAAGATTCGAAGATTTTATCAATATTTTAGTTTAACAATTATTTGAAAATGATTATTATGGTTCAATATTATTAGTTTGGATATATGCGAAATTCAGAAACATTTGGGATTGAAAAAGATCATGGGGAGGAGGTCATCAAATGGTTAAACGAAAAAGCAAAATCACAAAATATGAAACTTGAGGCCAGATTATACGGGTATACAGTTTCTACAAAAAATTTTGGGGATTTTGAAATGTTTTCATGGATGGGAGAGGTACAAAATGCTAGAAAATTAATCATCAAAGCAAGTAAGAGGTTTAAAGTAAAAGTAATTGAAGGAGGATACAAACCCAAAGACAAATTATTCAAAATGAAAAAATTTGATTTTGCCAAAGTTAAGAAAGGTGAGAAAACAATTGGTCAAATAGAATTTGCAGTGTCAAGATTTAGCAATAATCAATGGGAAATTGAAAATGAAGAACGTCATTAAATATTCAATCAAGAGATGAGATGTATGAATAAAATCGGAATAATAGGAATTGGAATGTTAGGTAATGCAGTTGCTTTGCATCTATTAGATGTGGGATTTCAAGTTACAATATTTAATAGAACAAAAGAGAAAGCAATTCAATTAAAAGAAAAAGGTGCAATAATTGCCACATCTCCAAAAGATGTTGCAATAAAATCAGAATTAGTTATCATCATAGTTAAAGATGCAAATGCGGTAAAAGAAGTTTCTTTTGAAAATAACGGAATTATAGAAGGGGCACATGACGGATTAATTATTGCAGATATGAGTACAATTGATCCATTAGAATCAAAACAAATTTCAGAAAGATTTTTGAAAAATAATATCAATAAACTAGACATCCCAGTTATGGGAGGTCCAAATGTTGCAATTTCAGGAGAGTTAGTGATGATGGCATCAGGGGATAAAAAAAGTTTTGAGCAATGTAGAAATACCTTTGAAAAAATTGCAAATAAAGTATTTTTCCTAGGAGGTAACGGGGCGGCACATTCTGTCAAATTAGCTATGAATCTACAAATTACTATGCTTGCACTTGCATTGTCTGAAGGAATTATGTTAGTTGAAAAAACAAACATAGACCCCAAAAAATTTCTCGAAATTTTGAATTCAACTTATTTCAAAACAGGAATGAGTGAAAATAAAGCATTTAAAATGATTGATGGAAAATATGATGCAACATTTACTCTAAAAAATTTAAAAAAAGATATTGATACAATGTTATCCAGCGCAAATTCATTAGAATTAGAATTACCAATGTTAGAAAAAGCAAAACAAGTTTACGATGATGCAGTAAATCAAGGGTTTGGGGAAATAGACTATACTGGAATAATTGCATACATGAAAAAAATCAACAAAAAATAATTTAGTAATATCTTACTTTTTTATCTCAATTTTAAAAAGAGGGTCTTTAAACTTTTAACAAAAATCCTATAAGTTACAAGTGATTATACATATTATGAAACTGGAAAATAAAGTAGCAATGATAACAGGGGCATCGAGTGACATAGGAAAAGGCATTGTAAAAAAATTTGTAGAAGAAGGAGCAAAAGTAATTCTAATTGCAAGAGATTTAAAAAAATTAGAACAAACCAGAAGCGAAGTTGGGAATGATGAATTAACTGCCTCAATTTCATGTGACTTGACTGATGAATCACAAGTTTTGCAAACTGTGAACCAAATTATGGACACATATGGAAAAATAGACATTTTAGTAAATAACGCAGGAACAATCAATGATCCAATTCATTTTCATAAAATGGGGGATTCAGAAATCAAAAAAATTGTAAATGTAAATCTATTAGGATTATTCAACATCACAAAGCCAGTTCTTAGTAAAATGACTGAAGTAAAGAGTGGCTCGATAATTAATGTAGGATCGATTGCAGGTGAAAGAGCAATAACTAAAGTGCATTTAGCAGTTTATTCATCTACAAAAGCGGCAACAGCCATGTTTACAAAATCAATTGCAATAGAATATGCAAGAAAACACATCAGATGTAATTGTGTAAGTCCAGGAATAATTAATTCAGGTATGATTAAACCATATTTGGATGATCCTGAAGCAAGAAAAGTCATTGAAGAAAGAATTCCACTAGTAAGAATTGGGGAACCAGAAGATGTTGCAAATGCAGTATCGTTTTTGGCATCTGATGAAGCAAGTTGGATTACAGGTACAATACTCAACGTAGACGGCGGCAAAACTGCTTCAGAAGGATAAAAATTTGTAAAATAAGATTGAAATTTTTCAAGACGTTTATGTTAAATTATTAAAATTCAAAAGGAGAGTTAGATCTCATTAGTTTAGATAAATAATTTAATCAGATTTTCTATTCCATTTGAAAACGATATTTGTCAGTGTAACATTTACTCAACTTTTGGCCAATTAATTTACAAATATTCAATTTTTTTATCTATGAGTTAATGTATTATGAAATCCAATAGAAGTAATGCCCGACGAATGTAAAGATTGTGGACATGAAATAGAAAAGCACAATGTGTTAAAAGAACCATATGGACGTCTATGCATTAGTTGTATAGATGGTGGAAGTATGGATCCATGTAGACAACATACAACATAATTGTCAAAATCAAACATAGGCTATTCTATTGTAATAGCCTTTTTTTGTATCTAGAATTTTAGTTAATTATTAGAAAAGATACAGAGGAGCCGACTAGTCTCCTCCGCCCTCGGATCAAAAGACCCAATGAACAATTTACATTACAAAATATGTATAAAAGCACAAATAAAATTTTGTGGCTAAAAACTAAAAAATCCAGAATTTCCAGAAAGAGAGTCAACAAATAATTTTCCTGCAGCAATTAAAATTACAACTGAAATTAAAATTTGTAAATATCTTTCTTTGATATCTAAAGATAAACGCGCACCAACTAATCCACCAAAAAATGAACCTATTGCCAACAATCCAGCTTGAAGAAAGTCAGGATGTCCCAAAAGACTATGAACAATAACTCCAGACAATGATGCAAATAATAAAATTAATTGAGATGTTGGAGCTGACCTTTTCATAGCCATTCCCATTCCAACAACCATTAAAGGTACAAAGATGATTCCGCCACCAATTCCAAAAAATGAAGAAATGATTCCTGCAAAAAAACTTGCACCTACTGCAAAAACCATCATTTGTTTAGATAGTGTTTTTTCTTTTGTCTCTAGTTTTTTTCTAAGAAAAATATAAGCTGCAGAAATAACTAAAATTATTCCGAATAAAATTTTAAAGATCTCAGAAGAAACATCAGATGAAACAATAGCTCCTAAAACAGTTCCAGGAATGGTTAATAATCCAAGCTTTATGCCTAATGAGAATTCAATTCTTTTTTGTTTAGAATAAGAAATGGTTGATGCAATTGCATTACTCAATGCTGCAAATAGACTATTACTTGCGGCAACAGTAGGAGGAAATCCTAAAAAAGTCAATACAGGTACTACAATAATTCCGCCACCAAGACCAATCATAGACCCCAATATGCCTGCAGCAAATCCTAAAAGAATTAACCATAGTTGATCAATCATTGTAATTGCCAACCAAAGCATTTTGTTGTATATAATTAGACAGTTTCAACATTATTTGTTCTAGATTTAGATACAAAACGTACTCTAAATTGAAATTATACTTAGTACAGAATCGTTTGTAATATTATTTTGTTCAACAAATCCAGATGTAACTTCAAGGACATAAACTGCTTGACCTTCAGGGATGATACTTTGACAAGCAGCTATTTCTAAAGGAGTTTTACATGGAGGGACATCTTTTTCAATATGAACAATTTTTCCGTCTTCATCAAACCACATCATATCAAGAGAAAATTGCATATTCAACATCCATAGTGAATATAGGCCAGGCTTGTCAAAAACAAAAATCATACCCTGATCATATGGAAGTTGGTCTTGGAACATTAAACCACGAACACGTCTTGGTTCAGTATCTGCAATTTGAACTTCAAGTGGAACATCATCAACCATAATTGTCCCTCTAGGAAATTCAACAGATTCCAATTTGCTTTCACTTGGAATTGAAATTAAACCAACAATCCCAACAATGACTGCAGCAATAAAAATAGGGACTAATGCTTGAGTTCTAGTTGTCACAGATTTGGTATATCTCTAATCCTTTTAAAAACTAAGATAGTTACATTACAGATGTTTTAAAATCACTAATCGAAGACATGGTATTTTTTGTGGCATGACCAATATCATGAATTGTGGCACCATTGTATTTTTTATCAAGATAACGTCCAGCAAGAATCATAGGTCCACCAATTGCACAGGTAACACCAGTAGGTTCAGGCACCCATAGCATTAAAAATCCAATTTTTTGTAGTTTTTTTCCAGGAGCAGATGCCTTTTGAAGAGATCCTAATGAACGAGCAGTATGAGAATCATCCATTTTAACCATGTCAGAATATAGATTTGCTCGACGTTTAGCAGATTCAGATACTTTTCTTAATTTATCTAGTCGTGCCTTTAAAGGATCATTCATTCTGATATAAGATTTAAAAAAAAATAATTAAGATTCAATGATCAATTCCAGTCACAGTCAAGTCAATAAAGAATAACAAAAATCGGATAAAGAGACACTCAATTATACTAGAATTACTTCAAATACAAAGAACACATGAAATATAAAAATTCTAAAAGACTGGATTCAATCAAGGCAGCTCATCAGTCAGAAAGAACTCGTTCCAGCACAAGAATGGAGGATTATCTAGAGATTATCTCAGAATTAGTAGATTTGAAAGGATATGCAACAACATTGGATATTTCAAGATACATGCATGTAAGTGCGCCAAGTGTTACAAAAATGCTTCAAAGATTAGATGAAAACGGATTTTTAGAATATGAAAAATATCATGGGATTAATTTAACAAACAAAGGTACACAAGTTGCATCAGGTATCAGACAAAAACATGGAATTTTACTAGAATTCTTTGAAATCTTAGGAATCGGGTATGATACTGCAAATCAAGACACCGAAGGAATTGAACATCATCTAAATCCAAAAACAATAAAACAATTAAGAAAATTCATCACATTTCTAAAAGCAAATCCAAAAATAATTGAAAATTTTAAAAATCTCTGATCAATCTAAATTGATACATTATGTCTTCATCTAGAATCAAAATATCTTTGACATTAATTTAAAATCTACAATTGAAGAGGCATTAGATGAATGATAATCAAGTATCCCAAGCTTTGTCATTGGTTCTGTTGAATTTACCTTTCTCGCGCTTAGAATGTTTTGCCTTGTAATTTAGGAGGATGATACTACTAACAAATCCAATGCCACTAATTACTAAAAGAGGCAGTACTGCATCACAAGTATTCTCAGAACATGGGAAACTTATGGCAATAATTCCAACAATAGTTGATGAAATTAATAAAGCCAAACCAACAAAACGTTTATTCAATAAATTACTAAATTTTCTATTTACTTAAGCATTTGGACAATTTACAGTGGGGTTAACATGACATTCAATGCAAGTTTCATCACAACATTTGTTTGTTTTAGATTGAAAAACTCTTCCACAACATAGACACTTTTTTTCCATTTTTATTTTCAACACATTATTTCATAGATAATCTTAACTAATTCTAGAATCAAATTTCACTAGAATGGAACAAATGGAAATAATCATTCCAGTTTTAATTATTTCAGCAGTAGGGATTTTGATAGGAACAAGACTTTGGATAATGTTCAAAAAATGATATATTAAAAAATCAATAAATTTTAGACGCTAGGCATGAAATTCCCGTTTAACTAGTCAAAATTGACAAATTAAAAATCTTTAAGAAATAGTTGGATATCATTTTGAGAAGAAGCAATTTCTAAAAGATTTCTTGCAATATCAGAACGTTTAGGAATTTTAATTTGTCCTTTCTTTCCAATTTTTACAGATGTGACATATTTACTATCAACATAAACATCAGCGCGCATAGAAGTGAATTCTCGGTCAACAGTTAGAAGTAATGAAGTCTTAGATTCTGAAAAAGTAAATGGTAAATCATGAGAAGTATCCATAGTCTCAGAATCTTTTTGAACTACATCAACATGAACTTGAAGATATTTTTCAATTTCATTTATGTTAGAGCCACCTCTACCAATTATAGATGGAATATACTGTTCATCAACTAATACCTTAACTCTATTATCAGATAATATTTCTACTTGTGCACGAGGATCATATTTTTTGAAAGTATCTTTAATTTTATCTTCTGCAAGTTTTTCTATACCAACTTTTTGAGATCTTTTGGCAACAGGAACAATCACATTCTCTTCTCCAAATGTGTAGATTTCATGTTCCAATACATTATCTGCAAAATTCCTTATTTCAATAACAGGTCTGGCTAAATCAGATTCAGTCATTCCAGTAGGTACTTTTACCTTTAATTCTAAATCATAGACCTTTTCAATTTGGCCATCTTTGACAAATACTACTGTATCCAATACATTTGGAATTATTCCAAGTTCAATTTTCCCAATAAATCGCTGAATTGCATCTAACGGGGAATTTGCATGAACCACTCCAACCATTCCAACTCCAGTTAATCGTAAATCAGCAAAAGTTCTAAAATCTTCTCTTCGTCGAACTTCATCAAAAATTGTATAATCAGGTCGTACGAGTAATAAAATATCGGCAGAATTATCAAAACTTCCATCTAATTTACTATATTGTGTAATTCCAGAATCAACTTGTAAATCACGGGGAGACTCAAACGTCTTGACAATTTTACCACCTGAATGATAAAAATTTGCAAGACCCGAGGCTAAAGTACTTTTTCCAGAACCAGGAGCGCCAGAAATTAGAATGCCTTCAGCCCTATCAGAAAAACGCCCCATTAATTTTTCAGAAATGGAATAATCATCTAAGGACAATTTCACAATAGGGTGAACGATGGTTATTTCAAATGATTCTGAAAAAGGTGGATAAGTAATTGCAACTCGATAATCTTCATGTTGAATTACAGATGCACCAGATTTTGAAATTTCAACAGTACTTGAATCATTAGTACGAGCAATGTTAGATATTTGAGTAGAGATCATCTCCAAATAATCTCGTGAAAGAATTTCATCATCAAGTTTAGTTAATGAAAAAGTACCAGGTTTTCCTCTTTTTGCCAAAGGGCATTGGTTTTCTTTAAGATGAACACTCATTGTTTGTTCATCGAAAAATTTTAAGAATTCTAATGACTCATGTTTAATTTCGGGTTTAAGAAAAATAGATTCTACATCTTTAGCCTGTGCAACTAAATATTGTACTTTGTCAGAAGTATAAAGAATTGCATCATTTTGTTTTGCTATATCTGTAATGAGTGCATCAATTCTACCATTAGAGGCAAATTTAATATCATCATTAGAAGGGTGATCACCTTTTGTAACGATATTTAATCCAAAACTGCCAGATAGTTCTTTTAATTTTTTGATTTTTTCTAGTCCTACAAACCCCTGTTCTTTTTTACTAGAAGCCTGAGATTGTAACTCATCAAATACAGCTTGAGGGATAATAATTTCAGAATTTCGTAATGAACCGGATTCTATACGAGCAATCAAGCGACCATTAATTATTACACTAGTATCAACGACAATTTTTGACAAAGTAACTACCTATTTTGAATTATAATTCCCTAATTAATTTTCTAAAATTTCCCAAGGTAAAATATTCAAATAAAATTACTTAAAGAAAACAAACCCTCAGAACTAAACTCGCTCACTCTCTTAAAAAAAAGTAAAAATCTACAAGGAAAACATGAGTGAAAAGAATGAACAATTTTACAAAAATTGTACAAAATATTTTGAATTTTTGAGAAAAAAAGGAAAAATAGACTATAATTTTGAAGATGAGTATTATTTCACCATGCCTGCAATTTCAAATCAATAGATGAGAGAAGATATACGAATCCTTCCAGTTTTCATTAAACATGGATTCCAATCTACAGGAATTTGCAGATAAAGCAGTCAAGTTTGCAATAGATGGAGGAGCCCAATATTGTGATGTACGAGCAGAATATCAAGAAAAAAAATCAGTGTTAATTGAGAATCAAGAAATAGAACATGTCAGGACAACCAATGATGTCGGGATAGGCATCAGACTTGTAAAAAATGGAGTGTGGAGTTTTTCATCAATTACAGAACCAAAATCATTAGAAGAAATTAAAATCACAGTTAATGATACAATAAAAAATTCCATACATTATGCAAAAAATAAAAAAAATGAAATTAATTTTTATCCAAATTCTCAAACAAAAACAAAAATAGATTTCCCAGTTTTAAAAAAACCAGAATTAGAAGAATTAATAAAAATAGGATTAGAATGCAGCAAAACAATTTCAAACGTATCAAGAATAATTAAATCAATAATTAATTCACAATATACAACTAATTCTAAATATTTTGTAAATAGTGAAGGTTCAGAAATTACACAAAATTTTACAGATGTAATAGTGGACATGATAGCAATAGCTCATGAATCAGGAGTTACACAATCAGTCAATACCACAGAAGGGGGAAGAGGGGGATTAGAACAAATTACAAATAAAATAAATTCAAAAGCAAAAGAAATTTCATTAAGAGCATCACAATTAATTGATGCAAAACCTGCAAAAGGAGAAAAAGCAACAGTAGTAATGAATCCAGATTTTGTTTCATTGTTAACACATGAAATTTTAGGACATCCATCTGAGGCAGATAGAGTATTAGGAAAAGAGATGGCATGGGCAGGGGGTGCATGGTGGAAAGGAAAAATGGGGGAAAGAATAGGGTCAAAAGAATTAAACGTATTTGACGATCCCACAATCAAAGAAAGTTTAGGATGGTACTATTATGACGATGAAGGTGTAAAAACTAAAAAAACAAGTTTAGTGGAAAAAGGAATTTTAAAAAATCATATGCAAAATAGGGAAACTGCACAAATCTTTAACGTAGCACCTACAGGAAACATGAGGTCAACAAACTACAGATTCATGCCGTTAATTCGTATGGCATGCACATGTATTGGAAATGGAAGTTGGAAAGTAGATGAAATGATTAAAGAAGTGAAAAATGGATATCTAATTTCAGATATGAAAATTCCATCAATCGATATGAAGCGTTACAATTGGAGTATTTCTTGCCAATATGCACAAAAAATTGAAAATGGGGAAATTACAGATTTGTTAAGAGATGTAATTGTAATGGGTAACGCCCCAGAATTTTTTCAATCAATTGACGCATGTGGGAATGATTTTACAGTTAGACCAATTACCAATTGTGGAAAAGGAGATCCCATGCAATCAATGATTATGGGGAATGGAGGGCCAACAATTAGAGGTCAAGCAACAGTAAAAAGTGTGAATTAAAAAATGAGTGGGAAATTAGACATAGTAAAACAAAATGTAATAAAATGTAAAAAGTGTGAACTATACAAAACAAGAACTAATGCAGTTCCAGGTAAAGGGAATTTTAAATCAGATGTGATTTTTGTAGGGGAAGCCCCAGGAAGAAATGAAGATAAGCAGGGAGAACCATTTATTGGAGTTGCGGGAAAAAAATTAACTTCTGCACTAGAAATGGCAGGAATTTCTAGAGATGATGTATACATCACAAACGTAGTCAAATGCAGACCGCCAAACAATAGAGTTCCCAAAACAGATGAAAGAAACACATGTCAAGAATATCTAAAAGAAGAAATTTCAATAATTAAACCAAAAATCATTTGTGTTTTAGGGAATACTGCATTTAATTCAGTTTTAGGAGGTTCTGAAATTATAAAATTCAGAGGAAAAGTAATAAGAAAAAATCATCAATTATATTTTATTACAATTCATCCAGCTGCAACAATTTACAATCAAAAATTAATTGATGTATTAAATGAAGATATTATGAAACTATTTGAATTAATCAAAGAATTAAAAAACAATAAAGAGATTTCAATAGACATTGAACAGTCTTCCTAGAGAATTTTATTTAGAAAATACAGTAACTGTTGCAAAAAATCTCCTAGGAAAAAAAATTATTCGAAGAATAGGAAATAATATAATTTCAGGGATCATTACAGAAACTGAAGCATATAGACACAAAGATGATTCTGCAAGTCACGCATTTACAAAAATGACTGAGAGAAATAAAGTGATGTTCGGAGAGGTGGGAATTGCTTATGTTTATTTTACTTATGGCATGCATTATTGCTTCAATGTAGTTGCCAGGCATCCAAAAACCAAAGCAGGAGCAGTCTTGATTCGTGCAATTGAGCCTGAAAAAGGAATACAAACTATGCAAAAAAATCGAAAAATAACAGATTTAAAGAATCTAACAAACGGTCCTGCAAAATTAGCTCAAGCATTAAACATTACAAAAGAACAGTATGGTACAGATTTAACAAAAAATCCAAAATTATTCATAACTAACGGCATTAAATCAAATAGAATTACAGCATCATCAAGAATAGGAATTAAAAAATCCATAGACAAATTGTGGAATTTTAAAATAAATATTAAAAATTAGTCTTTGTTATTTTCATCCAAAGTCCAAGGAGCAAATTTTCCAAGTATTCGAGCCCAATCCAATCTTAAAAGTAAAACAACTACGGAAGTCATCATCACACCAAAAATAATTATTCCAATATAGACAGGAGTTGCATCATTTACATTTTCTAAAAATGGTTCAACTAAAGACAACCCAAGATTATGTGAAATAAAAACAATAGCATAACTAAGAACAATCTTCCCAGTCAAAGTTGCAATAAAAAATCTTTTTGGATTATATTTTGCCAATCCCAATGGGACATACACTAAATCATCAGGAATTGGAGTGGCTGCAGCAAAAAATGCAGCTCCTGCACCATATTTTTTAACTAATCTTTCAAAGGGACGCATTCGTTTCCTAGTTTTTTCATTAATTATTTTCCTGCCACCATAACTCACATAGAAAATAATTTGTTTAGCGACAGTTGCAGTAACAGCAGATAGTAATGCTAAAACATGTAGATCAAACTGATCTCCAACAGACATTGTAGCAAGTAATAAAAATCCAGGTAAAGGGACAAAAGGTACAAGAGAACCAAAAAAATTTACTAATGATAAACTAAGATACCCTACTTCCGGTGCAAACGGAAATAGATCAACAAAATCCACAAAGAAAGTATTTGAATGAAGTATTTAATTAAAACGAGATAGAATCAACACAATAATCATTAAAATATCATCTTTTTTCAGATTATTCAGATGTTAAAAAAAGACATGTCACGTATTTGTGAAGATATTTCAGGAATAAGTCCATTTATCAGATTCGTAGGCGTAATTGGTGAGAGTGGAGAATTACACGCATACAAAAGAAGAGAAGAACTAGTGCCACTACTAAATCATAAAAATTCACAATTTCAGTTTTCACATATTGCTATGAGAACAGACCTTGAAGGATTTTTTGATAAGAATTTAGGAGAAGTTGAATTTGTATGGGAAGAAAGGAAGAAAGTACAGATAATTTCATTTGCAATTAAAAAATCAAGAGTCTGGGCATCAATAGATAAAAAAGTAATTAGATCAGAAATGTTAAGAATTATTGATTCTTGTCTACCAATTGTAAAAAAACATTCAAAGTAATTGAAGCAGTTTGAAATGCCCATATTGTGAAATTGATTTAGATTCCCTAAGTATGTCAAATGGGCTAAAACATATTTTAGAACATAAAAAAGATAATCAGAATTAATTTATTGGTATTTAATCAACACAATGAACATATGCAAGAATCAGACGAAATAACAAAATTAATTGATGAGATTAGTTTTAGAAAATCAAAATCAAAAGATTATGAAAAAATGAGCATAGAAGAAATAAGCAATGAATTAAAAAACATAATGAAATTTGAACAAGAGTCATTCAAGAGAATTGAAGAATTTGAAAATATTCAAAATAATCAAGATTTAGAAAAATATGCAAAAATGATTTGTAAAAATATCACACAAAGAGAAATAACACAAATTCAAGAGATTTATCTCAAAAAAATTGATGAAGAATTTCTAAACTCAAAATAAATTATTACTCATCTTCATATAACCAACATCTAACATATCCAGTTTTAGTTTTAAATTTTGGTGGAACTTTAGTACATTTTTCTACAACTAAAGGACATCTATCAATAAATCGACATTGTGTTGGAGCATCAAGTAAACTAGGAGGGACACCTGGAATGTATTTTGGGGGATTTCCTTTCAAAGTAGGAATGGATTCCAAAAGTCCTTGAGTGTAAGGGTGTTTTGGATTTTTGTATATTTCTTCAGAGGAACCAAATTCAACCATCTGTCCACCATACATTATACCAATTTTATCTGCAATTTCAGACAATATGGCTAAATCGTGAGTAATTAGCATAAAAGACATACCATCTTTTTTAAGATTTTTAAGCAAATTCACAATTTGTGCTTGAATTAAAACATCAAGTGCAGTAGTAGGTTCATCAGCAATTACAAATTTTGGTTTCAAAAGTAATGCCATGGCAATGATCACTCTTTGCTTCATTCCTCCACTCAACTCATGAGGATATTTTTTTAAAACAGAATTATCTAATTTAACGGCTTTAATGGTATCTTGAATAACTTGTGTAAAATCACCATCAAAATTATGTTGAATCAAAATTTCAATGAACTGTTCATTAATTGTAAAAACAGGATCTAATGAATTCATAGCACCTTGAAAAATCATTGAGATTTTTTTCCATCTGAATTTTTTATCAAATTCAGATTCAGATATATCTAAAATAGATTCATCTTGAAAAAATATTTTTCCGTCAGTTTTACCACCAGAAAGCATCCGAATAAGTGATAATCCTAAAGTGCTTTTTCCACATGCACTTTCACCAGCAATTCCAATAGATTCTGAATCTTCCAATAAAAAATCAACATCATCAACAGCATGGACAGGACCTTTTGATGAAGAATATTTCGAAAACAGCCCGTCTACTTCTATAAACACCATATCTTTTGAGAACCCAACTAGAATTTTTATTTTGCACTAAGGGATATAAACAACATTATCAGAATGATAAAAGTCGATTTAAATGAAACTTCCAATTTGTGGTTTTGATGCAAAGAATGCAGTCCTATGTCCGCAATGTGAAGGAAAAGTAGAATCAGGTATTTTATCTCAGTCAGATGTAGATTCATCAATTATTCTTGCAAAAATTGCAAAATCAAATAGGGAAATTGAGGAATTTACTCTATATTCAGGTAAAGAAGTTGAAGGGGATTTGATTCTTGCATTAGATAAAAATGACATTATGAAAATTAGACAAAGTAGAACCATTTACAGAACTCTCCAAGATCAATTCAAGAGTAAAATTTGGCTTGTTGAAGCAGATGAAACAGATAAAAAATTCATTGAGGATTTATTTTTTCCAACAAAAATTTTATCAATTAATTCAGTTTGGGCACCAGGAGGGGTCATGAAAACAAAAGCAGTGATTTCAGGGAGATGGACACCAAGATTTCCAATAGATACTAAAAAAGTGGTTGAAATTGTAAAAAATGCCCGAAACCTTGACATTGAGATAGAATTTGAGGATAGCAGGTAGGTAAAAAAATGGTTTTTGGTAAAACACACGATATTTCAGAATTAAATGAAGAATTAATTGGAAAGCAGGTTGTTCTAGGAGGATGGATTGAAGACCTTCGAAAATTAGGAAAAATGTCATTTATCACATTACGGGATGTTTCAGGAATTTCTCAAGTTATTGTTAAAGGGGAATTAAATGAAAATTTAGGAGAAATTAATCGTCAAAGTGTTGTAAGCATCAAAGGAATTGTACAAGAAACTAAGGCAAGAGATTTTGCATTTGAAGTAAAAGCAGAAGAGATTAAAGTTTTAGCAAAAGCAATTCACCCATTACCAGTAGATCCTATTGGTAGACTGGAAAGTAACATCGACACAAGATTAAATCATCGTGCACTAGATATGAGAAATCAAAAAACGGCTTCAATTTTTAAATTAAGACATCATGTATTACAATCATTACGTAAAACACTTGCAGAAAAAAAATTCATAGAAATTACAACACCTAAAATAATTGGGAGTGCTAGTGAAGGAGGGGCAGATCTTTTTTCATTAGATTATTTTGGAGATACAGCATATCTTGCTCAAAGCCCACAACTATACAAAGAACAAATGACAATTGGTTTAGAAAGAGTATTTGAAATTTCAAATTTTTACAGAGCTGAAAACTCACATACTGGAAGACATTTGACAGAATTTACAAGTATTGACATTGAAGCAGCATTTATGGACTATACAGATGTCATGGATGTATTAGAATCACTAATCATGAATGTATACAAATTCACATCAGAGAATTGTAAAAAAGAGCAAGAGATGATTGAGCACACAATAGAGATTCCAACAACACCATTTGAGAGAATTACATACAATCAATGTATTGAGGAATTAAAACAAGCAGATGAGAAAGTAGAGTTTGGAGATGATTTGCTTGATTCACATCTCAGAATTATAGGAAAAAATCATCCAGGATTTTACTTTTTGATGGATTGGCCAATGAAATTAAAACCATTTTACATTAGAGAAAAAGAAGAAGATGCAACGTTATCACGTTCATTTGATTTACAATATGGGTATCTAGAATTGTCATCTGGTGGAACTAGGCTTCACGATTCTGAATTATTAAAATCAAGATTAAAAGAACAAGAGTTAGATCCTGTACAATTTACTGACCATCTTAAAACATTTGATTGGGGAATGCCTCCTCATTCGGGTTGGGGAATGGGACTAGATAGGTTGATGACAACACTAATTGGAATTGATAATGTTCGTGAAGTGGTTTTGTATCCAAGAGACCCAGATAGATTAAGACCATAGACATACCGTTTTTAAAATTAGAATTTTTATCTAAACATTGAAAAACCAATTCAAAAATAAACAAAGTAATGACTTGTAATTGTGAAAAGCATTTAGAACAATTTACTTGTTCAGGGTCAGATTGTCAAGTTTGTGTATTAGGAGAAGAGAACTATATTGAGAATCCAGAATCAGCAGAAGAACGATATTGTCTAAAATGTGCCATGGAAAAAGCAGGGTTCACAATGGAAGAATTATGGCAATTAATGATGGCAAACCCAAACAATAATTTTCAATGTGACGATAAATCCCATTAAAAGAAATTATTCAGGCTAACATGATAAAATTATAATTCAAATTTACAAAGAAAAATGCTAGTATTTTAGTAATTATTAGGAAAATAAACCATTGATTCAGATTTTTATTGCAATGAACATTTAGTTGAATTATGATCGAACAAGAAGATGCAAAAAAAGTAGTAGAAGTGATTGGAAATAACCTCATCGGGGTATCACATGACTCAAACAGTTTTCAAAAACTACCAGATTCATTTTGGGGGTATTTTGCACGAGGTCACGATAAAAAAGGAACATTCGGAGTAATTGTCACTTATTCTGAAGATGGAAAAGATGTAGATGAATTAATCGACATGTATGAGAAATGGGCAGAGAAAAATAAAACTAAAACAGAATAATTATTTTGTTTCTTTCAAAAGTTTTCGGTAGCCCTGACATTCTTTACAAATCGGTTTACCTTTGTATTTCGGATTCCCATCAGAAATTTTCAATTTGGCTTCAGCAATTTTACAAATACAACATTTGACCATATAAAATAAGATAAAAAAATCCAATTAATAAAAATTGGTAATTTTTACAAATTGTCAGTAATGTATTTTGTAAACTCGGCGGTAGTTTTATCGCCACCAATATCTTTAGTTTTTACACCAGATTTGACCAAAGCAAAAATTGTTGATTCTAATTTCTTTGCAACTTCAAAACATTTTGGATCATTATGTTTTACTCCAAGCCAATCAAGCATCATCTTAATTGAAAGTAAGAATGAAGAAGGATTTGCAATGTTTTGGCCTGCAATATCAAATGCAGCCCCATGAACTGGTTCAAACAATGCAAAATTGTCACCCATATTTGCAGCAGGAGCCATTCCCAATCCACCTACAACTTGGGAAGATTCATCAGATAAAATATCACCAAATAAATTGGTAGTAACTATAACATCAAATTTTTCAGGTTGGCGAATTAAATTCATAGCACATGCGTCTACATACATTTCTTCAAATGATATATCAGGATAATCTTTTGAGACATCAAGACAAGCTTTGGCAAATAATCCATCAGTGACTCGCATAACATTTGATTTATGAACACATGTTACTTTTTTCATAGAGTTACGTTGTCTTGCAGTTTCAAATGCATATTTTGCAATTCTTTTTGATGCATCTTCTGAAATAATTCTCAAAGCTACGGCAGAATTTCCTAAACTAAATTCTTTTCCAGTGTAAAGATCTTCAGTATTTTCTCGCACAATTACCATATCAATATCATCACGTAATGCAGGCATGTGAGGATATGATTTTGAAGGTCGAATATTTGCATAAAGATCAAGCATTCGTCTCAATACAACAATTACATCAGCTGCACTTTCACCAACGGGGGCTTTAAGACACACATCAGACTGTTTGATAGTTTCAACTACATCATCAGGTAATGCCTTACCTGTTTTTTCAAGAGCCTCATCACCAGCTACTAATTTTGAAATTTCAAATTTTAAATCAAATTTATCGCTAATTGTGTTTAATACAGAAATTGCAGATTCAGATAATTCAGGGCCAATTCCATCCCCAGTAATTAACGAGATTTTGTACATGAATATGAGAAATTATTGAGGAATTTTAATGGTTAGTTTTTCAAGAGGTTTTTTCTGAGCATAATTGCAGATGAAATAAAACACAAATCTAGACTCAAAATTATCAATATCAGAGATAAAAATAATCAGTTTAGTTGTTTTTCTTGAAGTAATTTTTTGAGCATTATACGATTTATTGCATCAATTACTGCCTTTACAGATGTAGTTACAATATCTTCTCCAACGGATTTTGCAGATACTTTGTTACCTAATGCATCCTCAACCTTTACTGTTACCTCACATAATGCACCAGAGCCACCTGAAATTGAAGCCAAACCATAATCTTTAATTCTAATTTCAGAAAGTTTTCCGGTAATTTTTTGAATTGCATTTAATGCAGCATCGACTGGACCTACACCATAATCAGTTCCAACATGATCCTCACCATCAATATTTAATTTCACAAATGCATATGGCATTGTTCCAATTCCAGTAGATACAGAGAATCCAGTTAACTGAACAATTCTTTTAAGATCTTTTTCTCCCATTATGTCACTTGCAATTGAGAGCAATTCTACATCAGTGAGTTGTTTTCCTTGATCACCAATTGCTTTGACTTTAGTTAAAATCTGTTTTGCTTGTTCTTCAGTTGGATTTACTCCATATTCAGCAAGCATTGCATTCATTCCATGAATCCCTGCATGTTTTCCAACTTGAAGCCATCTTTTTCTTCCAACTAATTCAGGGCTGATTGGTTCGTATGTGAGAGGATTATTCAACACACCATGTGTATGAATTCCAGATTCGTGACCAAATGCATTAGCCCCAACAATTGCCTTGTTTGGTTGAACAATAATTCCAACAGTTTTTGAAATAAATCTAGATGCTTCATAAATGGACTCAGAGTGGATGTTTGTTTCATACTGTTGTTTATGAGGTAAGCATTTGAGTGCCATAGAAAGTTCTTCTAATGATGCATTACCAGCTCTTTCACCAATTCCATTAATTGTAACATGAGCACATGCAGCTCCTGCATGAATTCCAGACAAAGAATTGGCAACTGCCAATCCAAAATCATTATGACAATGAACACTTACTGGAAGTTTTGTAACTTCTACCGTATCACGTGTAATCTCTGCCATATACTCAGGTGTAGAATATCCCACAGTATCAGGAATGTTAACTCTGTCTGCTCCTGCTTTTGCAACTTCACCAAAAACTTTTCTCAAAAATTCTCTATCAGTTCTTGATGCATCTTCAGCTGAAAACTCCACTTGAAGACCACGGGATTTTCCATACTCCACTGCTTCGATTGCTTTTTCAAGTGCTTGGTCTCGAGTCATTTGGAGTTTATGTTCCAAGTGAATATCAGAAGTTGCAATGAATGTATGAATATAGTTTAATCCAGCATCAACTGCAGCGTCAATATCTTTTTTTATAGTTCTAGTCAATCCTGCAATTTCACATGATAATCCTTCTGAAGTAATCATCTTAACTGCTTTAGATTCACCTTCAGAAATTACTGGGAATCCAGCTTCTATTGCATCTACTCCTAATTCATCAAGTTTTTTTGCAATAGATAATTTTTGTTCAGGGGATAAAGATACACCAATGGTTTGTTCTCCATCTCTTAAAGTGGTATCAAATATTCGAATTTTCATGATTCACTCCTTTGTAAAGCAGCAACACCGGTTCGTGCAACATCAACGATTCCAAATGGTTTTACTAACTCTTCAAAGGCACTAGTTTGTTCAGGGGTTGCAGTTAACTCAACCATGATAGAATCCTTCTTTACATTGTGAATTTGACCACCATATGCATTTGCGATTTTATTGACTTCCATGCTGTCATTTGCATTACTTAGTTTTATCTTAAAAATACTTAGTTCACGGAATAATGTCTTGTGCTCATCTAGTTGTTTGACTTCTATAGTATCAATCATTTTATCTAGTTGTTTTACAATTTGAGCAACTTGTTTTTCATCACCATACGTGGTAATAGTCATTCTAGAAAAATCAGGATTATCAGTAATACCTACAGAAATACTATCAATATTGAAATTTCTAGACCTGAAAAGATGAGTTACCTTAAACAATATTCCCGGTTTATTTTCAACTAAAAGAGAAAGGATTGACCACATAATTATCACTAAGAGGGTAAGATCATATCCGCAAGCGAAGTTCCAGGAGCAACAAATGGTAATACGTCTTCTTCAGGATCAATTGGAATGTCAATTACTGTTGCAACGTCACTGCTTAATGCAGTTTTGATTGCTTTGTCAAGTTCATCCATAGATTGTGCTCTAAGGCCTTGAGCTCCATAAGATTCTGCTAATTTTACATAATCAGGACAACTTTGTTGATCAACACCAATCATACGTCTATCATAGAAAGTTCTTTGCCATTGAGCAACCATACCCAATGTTGAATTATTTAATACAAATACAATTACTGGAATATCTTCCAATACTGCAGTGGCAAGAGAATTTTCAGTCATTGCAAAACTACCATCACCTGCAATATCTACAACAGGAACATCAGGTCGTGCAACTTTAGCACCAATTGCTGCAGGGAATCCCCAACCCATTGTTCCAAGTCCAGTAGAACTAAAGAAAGTACCAGGTTGAATCACATCATAAAACAATGATGCCCACATTTGGTGTTGGCCCACTTCAGTTGTAACAATAGATTCTTTAGGTAATAATTCTCGAAGTTTACGTAAAATTTTTGCAGCACCCATTTCTCCTGGATGAAGTTTTAAATTTTCTTTCCAATATGATCTTGTTTCTCTCACATGTTTTATCCAAGGAGACTCGTCGGTTTTTTTAATTGCTTTTTGTAATAGTAATTTTACCATAATTCTAAGATTTACACGGACATCACCTACAACTGCAAGTTGAGCAGTTTGATTTTTTCCAATCTCTGCAGGGTCTACATCCATATGAATAATTTTTAATCGTTTTTCAAAGTCTTCAAAAGTTCCAACAGACCTATCAGAAAATCTTGTACCAATAGCTAATACACAATCAGCTTCAGTCATGATTCTATTAGCTTCTGCATGACCATGCATACCTATAGGACCTAAACATAAAGGATGATTTTCAGGAAATGCACCTTTTCCTTTGAAAGTAGTAACAACAGGGAGCATAAGAGTTTCAGCTATGGATTGTAATTCAGCAAATGCTGATGAGATAATAGCCCCACCACCAGCTAAAATTACAGGTTTTTCTGCATGCAATAACATTTCAATTGCTTTTTCAACTGCAACCATATCAGGATCAGTCCAAGGATGATATCCTGAAATTTGAAATTCTTCAGGAAAAACCATTTCTGCTTCATTTTGTTGAACATCTTTTGGAATATCAATAAGTACAGGGCCAGGTCTGCCAGTTTCTGCAATGTAAAATCCTTTTCTTACAGCCATCGGAACTTCAGATGCAGTTCGTGGTTGAAATGCATATTTTACAACAGGATTTGCCATTCCAATAATATCACTTTCTTGAAATGCATCTTTTCCAATCATTGCAACAGGAACTTGTCCAGTAACTGCGATCATTGGAGATGAATCAGCTTGGGCCGTTGCAATACCAGTCAAAATATTTGTAGCACCAGGTCCAGAGGTGGCAAAACATACACCAGGTTTTCGTGAAACTCTACCAAACCCATCTGCCATATGAGATGCAGATTGTTCATGTCGTGCCAAAATATGGCGAATATCGCATCGTGCAAATTCATCATACATTGGGAGATTAGCTCCGCCAGGTAAACCAAATACTTGTTTTACACCTTCTTTTTCCATTGCAGTCATCAAGGCTTTTGCGCCGATCATAGTTTCCATTTTATTCATCAAATTTTTTTCCATAATTTTAATGTGTTAGAATTTTAAGTGATCTTTATAGTAGAACTACTTGAAATTTGTCAAGTGGTTCAGTTAATGTTATACTCATTTAAATCAAGTAAACAATCAATCAATAAGTTATAAAGATTGTCAAAAAAATATGCGAGATTTATGAGCCATACAGAAGATTTAAACTGATTATTTCAATATTTGAAATGATTGTTTTGTTAGATAATGAAGAAATCATCAAAGTAATCGAGACGTTATTTGAAGCAGGGGTTACAAAAAATTTAGTATCGTTAAAAGATATACATCTTAACGATCCTAAGTTTTCAAGTTTTAGTGATTTACCCCCATATGATCTAAAAGATTACCAAACTACGATAGAACTAGAAGAATTGAGATTTGTAAGTATCTCAGATTACTCATATGAAATAAAAAATCCAAAAATTAGTTTATTTGGAGATACAGCAATTGTTGCTCTAGAATTAATTCAAAAAGGGATGTTAGTAGACAATAAAGCATTCACAGGAGAACATATGTCAATTACTGGTCGAGCAACGTTTGTACTAGTAAAACAACCAACATGGAAAATTGCACATTTTCATTTATCGAAAATTAGCGAGTAGATCCTATTTTAAAATTAGTTTTGTTTAGGTTTGTTTTGTTTAGGTTTGTTTTGTTTAGGTTTGTTTTGTTTA
>ERZ1046367.526-NODE-526-length-25804-cov-9.894986_pt1 | contig 25804 bp, 25 predicted proteins | sample MGYA00383091_ERZ1046367 | MGnify/ENA primary metagenome ERZ1046367 (study PRJEB29581, sample SAMEA5548361) | metagenome | biome: marine; feature: coastal; material: water | depth 50 m | study: Short-term variability in the microbial, nano- and picoplankton... | reverse complement strand
TTAGCAAATTTTGAAAGTTCAGTAGAAGCTAAAAATTCAAAAGCTCCAGGCATTGCAGCAAATTGTGCTAATTCAGGAGAAGCTAACATTTCCATAGCTCCAGATATTTCAGCAAATTTTGAAAATTCAGTAGAAGCTAAAAATTCAAAAGCTCCAGGTGTAGCAGCAAATTGTGCTAATTCAGGAGAAGCTAACATTTGAAGAGTTGCAGGATCACTTGCTATTTTAGCAAATACTGGATCTGCGATCATCTTTGTAAAATCTTGATTGTTAAGGAAATCTTGGATTTCCTCTCCTTCAAGAGTAACTACGACATTTTTTCTGTTGTCGTACTTTTCGGCTTTTTTAACGCCTTGAATTGCTTTATTCCCAGAACTAGAAAGATCTGAAGGATTAAAGTCAATCGTATCTGATTGTACTAATAAGTATCCTAGGACACCAACTACCAATACAACCGCCACAATTAAGAAATTTAATTTACCATGGACTTTGTTTGTGTGTTTACTCATAATTATTATTATTTAATTAATTATTTCCCAAACAACCTAAACAGTTGTCAAAGTCTAACTACTTTAGTTAGGGCGGCAAGATAAGAAAAAAACTTGAGAATCAATTGCTTACCTCTTGAGAAACAGATTGGTTTCTTAATTTATTATGTTTGTTAAAAATTAAATATAAGATGTATTATATAGGTTATGATTTAGGCAGCTCTTCATTAAAAGTGGCGTTAACTGATGCTTCTTCGGGTAAAAAAATATTTTTAATTCAGGAACCTAACAATGAAATGGATATTATTTCAAAAAAAAATGGATGGGCAGAACAAGATCCTAATTATTGGTGGAAATGCATTTGTATTGGAACTAATAGAATAATCAATGAATCTAAAATAGATGCCTCTAAAATTTTAGGAATAGGAATCTCTTACCAAATGCATGGATTAGTTTTAATAGATGATAATGGAAATGTATTAAGAGATGCAATTATTTGGTGTGATGATAGGGCGATAGAAATTGGAAATAAAGCATTTAATAATATTGGATCTAAGAAGTGTAACGAAACTTTACTTAATTCACCTGGAAATTTTACTGCGTCGAAATTAGCTTGGGTAAAGGAAAATGAACCAGAAATATATAATAAGATTCATAAGTTTATGTTACCAGGTGATTTTATTGCATATAAATTAACAGGTGAAATTTCTTCGACATCTAATGGGTTATCAGAGGGAATATTTTGGGATTTTAAGGAAAATAATGTAGCTACTTGGCTATTAGATTATTTTGGAATTAGTGAATCTTTGGTTCCATCTGTAGTGTCAAACTTTGAAGATCAAAGTTTTGTTAATAAAAAAGCGTCTATAGAAACGGGTCTTCCTAAGGGAATTCCAATTAGGTATAGAGCTGGTGATCAACCTAACAATGCAATGTCATTAAATGTGTTAAATCCAGGTGAAGTTGCTGCAACTGGTGGAACTTCAGGAGTGTTATATGCATTAACTAATAGTTTGGAATCAAAAGAATCTCTAAGAATAAATAATTTTGCACATGTTAACTATTCAGATGATAACCAGATTATTGGAAAACTTTTATGTGTTAACGGAGCTGGAATTCAATACAAGTGGGTTAAAAACTTAACACAAAACTCTTCATATTCCAAAATGAATGAAAAAGCTTCTAAGGTTTCTATTGGAAGTAATGGTTTACATCTTTTTCCTTTTGGAAATGGTGCAGAAAGGATGTTTGAAAATAAAAATATTGGTAGCACAATTAGTGATATTAATTTTAATATCCATTCCCAATTACATTTATTGAGGGCTACACTTGAAGGTATTGCTTTTTCTTTTATTTATGGAATGGAAATTTTAATTAGTGATAATCTCAAACCTTCCTTAATTAGGGCTGGAAACGACAATCTTTTTCAGTCTGATGTATTTTCAAATACAATTAGTAGTATTTTAAATAAAGAAATTCAAATTCATGATATTTCTGGTGCTTATGGTGCAGCTAGAGCAGTTGGTTGTCATGGAAATGATTTTAAAAGTTTTTCAGAAAATGTTTCACAACATGATTATATAAAAACTTTTGATCCAAATAATAATAATGATGAATATTTGGAAGCTTATGAAAGTTGGAAAGATAAATTAAATAAAATGATAAAATAAAATAGTATGGCATTAATAGGAAATCGCGAATATTTTAAAGGAATAAAGGAGATAAAATATGAGGGAAAGGATTCAAAAAATCCTTTTGCATTTAAATATTATAATCCAGATAAAATTGTTGCAGGAAAGACAATGAGAGATCATTTCAAATTTGCAATTGCTTATTGGCACTCTTTCTGTGGTGTTGGTTTAGATCCTTTTGGTCAAGGAACCCAGAATTTCCCTTGGGATAAATCTAATGACCCCCTACAAGCTGCTAAAGATAAAGCAGATGCTGCATTTGAATTTATTTCAAAAATGGGATTTGATTATTTCTGTTTCCATGATTTTGATTTAATTCAAGAAGCAGATACTTTTCAAGAATCTGAACAAAGATTACTAGCAATAACAGAATATATTAAAGAGAAAAAAAATAAATCTGGTATTAAACTCCTTTGGGGAACAGCTAATTGTTTTTCTAATCCTCATTATATGAATGGTGCTGCAACAAACCCTGATTTTAATGTGGTTGCTAGGGCAGGAGGACAGATAAAATTAGCATTAGATACAACTATTGCCTTAGATGGTGAAAATTATGTTTTCTGGGGTGGTAGAGAAGGTTATATGTCACTCTTAAATACGGATATGGGTAGAGAGTTGGATCATATGGCACAATTTTTAAAGATGTGTAGAGATTATGCTAGAAACAAAGGTTTTAAAGGCACTTTTTTTATTGAGCCTAAACCAATGGAACCTTCAAAACATCAATATGATTTTGATACTGCTACTGCAATAGGTTTTCTGAGAGAATACAATTTACAGGATGATTTTAAAATCAATATTGAAGTTAATCATGCAACTCTAGCCCAACACACTTTTCAACACGAACTCACTGTAGCTGCTAATGCGGGTATGCTTGGAAGTATTGATGCAAATAGAGGTGATTATCAAAACGGATGGGATACAGATCAATTTCCTATCAATATTCAGGAAACAACAGAAGCAATGCTTGTATTACTAAAATCCGGTGGAATTCAAGGAGGTGGTGTAAATTTTGATGCTAAATTGAGAAGAAATTCTACTGACCGAGAAGATTTATTTTTAGCTCATATTGGGGGAGCCGATACATTTGCCCGAGCTTTGTTAATTGCTGATAAATTACTTAGTGATTCTCCACTTCCTTCAATGCTTAAAAAAAGATATGAATCTTTTGATTTAGGAAAAGGAAAGGATTTCGAAAACGGGAAACTTAAGTTAGAGGATTTGTACAACTTAGCATTAAAAAATGACCCTATATCTAAATCAAGTGGTAAACAAGAATTATTAGAAAATATTTTATTTAATTACATAAGATAAATTTTTATGGAATCCGTACTATAGTGGTTAGACTGATTATACCATTCAGACAGTGTTTTTATATATTTGAAATAATAAATAATAAATTTTTAAAAATGAAAAAAATAATAATTTTAATTTCTTTTTTGATTTTAAGTTGTAATTCTGATGTAAAGTCAGACAGTCCAATTTTAAATTTTCAAAATGAATTAATTGAAAATGAGATTACGGGATCAAATGTCTTTAAAATGGTAAAAGGCGGTAAGGTAATTTATAATGAGGTAGTTAATTCTGGCAAACAAGGTGATAAAGATATTAATGATCAAACTATTTTTCCAATTTGGTCAATGTCAAAACCAATAACAACAGTTGCAATAATGGTTCTATATGATAGAGGATTATTTAAATTACAAGATAACCTATCTAAATACCTTCCAGAATATGAAAATGTAAAATGTAAAGGGGAAGATGGTATTTACCCTTGTAAAAACAAAATAAAAGTGATCGATTTACTCACTCACAGATCTGGCTATACATATTATAGTGATGTTTATGGAGAAAATAAATTTATTTCTCCTCCTTCTCCTTTAAATAAGTTTACAAGCTCTTACCATTTTAATAATCTTGATGACTTTTCAAAAGCAGTTGCAAATCAACCTTTAGAATTTGAACCTGGTTCTCATTATCTATATGGACTGAATCAAGCAATTTTAGGAAGATTAGTTGAGGTGCTTTCAGGAGTTTCTTTTTATGATTTTTTAAAAGTAAATCTTTTTGATCCGATGGATATGAAAGAAACTAAATTTTATTTAACAACTGAGGAAAGAACACGAATTCAGCCACTTTTCATAAATAGACTTCCAAATACACCATTTAATCCAAGTGATACTTCATTAAAAGGCTTTACTTATCTACTTGATGAACAGACATATGATATTAATAATTCTGCTCATTATGGTGGAGAAGGTCTTGTTTCTACTTTCTCAGATTATTCAAACTTTTGTGAAATGCTTGTCAATAAAGGAAATTATAAAGGGAAGGAAATTATTTCTGAATCAAGTTATAATCTAATGATTAAAAAATACACAAATACAGCACCTGATCCTGATGAGCCATTTATTTTTCCTGATCTTGCAGGACATTATTTTGGTTTTACATTTTCTGTTATGGAAGATGCCATTCTAGATGGAACAGGATCTCCTAAAGGTGTTTTTGGTTGGTCGGGATATCACAATACCCATTTTTGGATTGATCCTGAAAATAAAATATATGGACTTTTTATGTCTAGATCAAGGGAGTTTAATTTTGATATATCAAAGGGATTAAAAAAGGCAGTATATAGTAAATAAAGTTTTTTAACTAAATAAAAAAAGGGTTAATATTAGTTAACCCTTTTTTATTTTATAAATATTATGTTTTAAAAAATTGTGTAGTTACTATTTGTATGGGCAACTGTTAATCCTTTTTCTCCACCTAACACTAAAGGAAGTAGATTTTTTGAAAGAAAATCATCATCATTAAATCTCCAATCTCTATATTTCAAGTAATGATCATTACTAACCCAGTCAAGAATAATCCAAACAGAGTTTAATTCTTCATTGTATACCATTTCAGCTGAATTACATCCTTCGTAAGCTCTAGTAGCAGGTAATCCATTTTCACTATTTAAAAGGTCTATCACTTCTTGAGCTTTTCCTTCTTTGATATCAATTTTAGCAATAATTTTAGTTTTTGGATAAACAGCATCGTACATTCCTCCAAAATCAAAGAAATCACCTTGAGCTACAATTTTACCTTCATCATCAAAATTCAAGTACCAATATCCTTTTAAATTTAACTCTCTTCCAGTTCCTGCATTCACACCTGTCCAAGTTCCGTAAGTTCTAACGCTTCCATCTAATTTTCCTTCAGGACTTGTACCTGGAAGCCAGTTATTAGCAGTGTATTTTATATTATCAAATGCTGCATGATAACCTTTTAACATAGCAACATATTGATCATAGTTTGAAGTTTCAGAGCCATATACTGATGTGTTAGATTCTATGTCTTTACTTACAAGAGCTAATTGAGCATCAATATCTTCTTCCCCATGAAGTTCAAAGAGTTTTTTCGCAGTAGCTAAATTCTTAGCATAATCTGGATTTGAATTACTTAATGAGTCAGTTATTTTTTTTACAGCAGTGTTATTACAAGATGTGAACATACATAATGTAAAAAATAATAGTAATTTTTTCATTTTAATTTTTTTTATGTTAGCCTTTCAAATATATGCAAAATACTAGTAAATATGTTTGATTTAATAGTTATTTAATTTTTGTTATAACTTAGATAAATTAAATTGATTTATGAATTTAAAAGAAATTAAAGAAAGAGAAATTTTTCCTGGTTTAAAAGGAAAATTTGTTCATGGAGAAAAAATTACTTGGGTATTTTGGGATGTAAAAAAAGATTCAGTAGTTCCAAAACACAATCATATTCATGAACAAATAATGCATGTTATTAGTGGTAAATTTGAATTTATACTAGATCAAGAAAGACAAACTTATAGTGATGGTGATGTCGTTGTAATTCCTTCAAATGTTCCTCATTCAGGAAAAGCTTTAACTGATTGTAAATTAATGGATGTTTTTAGTCCTGTTAGAGAAGAATATAAATGAATATATCTTTAAAATCTAAAAGAGCCCTTGTAGGAGGAAGTAGTAAAGGATTAGGTAATGCTGTAGCTAATCAATTAGCAATGTCTGGTGCTCAAGTTACTCTAGTAGCTAGAAATGAGGAACTACTGAGAGAAAACGTCAAAGAATTAAATGAAAAAACAGATCTTACTCATGATTATTTGGTCGTGGATTATAATGACTTTAATCAATATCAAAATAAGATAGAAGAATACTTATATAGGAATCCTATTGATATTTTAGTTAATAATACTCAAGGACCTAGTTCAGGAGATGTTATGAATGTTTCTTTAGAAGATTATCAAAAATCATTTGATTTATTATTTAAAAATATAGTTTATACTACTATGCTCGCTTTAGAAAACATGAAAAAAAATAAATGGGGGAGAATAATAAATATGACTTCCATTTCTGTTAAAGAACCTCTCAGTTATTTAGCCTTATCCAACACTATTAGGTCTGCTGTTACCACTTGGGCAAAAACTCTTGCAAATGAAATAGGTTCACATAATGTAACAGTTAATAATATCCTTACAGGTTTCTTTAATACTGAAAGAATTAATGAGCTTAATTCAGAAAAGGCTAAAAAATTAAATATTAAAATTGGAGAAGTTTTTAGTGCGATGGAAAATCTCGTTCCCTTAAAAAGGATAGGGGATCCAAAAGAATTTGCATATTTGGTAACTTTTTTAGCTTCTGAAAAAGCTTCCTATATAAACGGAACTAATATTCCAATCGATGGTGGTCTCTTAAAATCATTGTGAGACTACATTCTTATTTAGATTATCAATTATACTATATAATTTTTTTTCTTGACTTGGTCTTGGAGCATCTGAATTTACTATATAGCCTTTAGGATCAACGATAATATATCTAGGTATTCCAGACTGATCAATCATATTATCTATAACATATTGAGATTTCCAATCCTTATCTGCTAATAAATGGGTACCAGACAATTTTTCTTTGTCAATCATTTCTATCCATTTTTCTCTATCCTTTATATCATCTATTGAAATACTTACAAAATCTAAATAATCTATTCCATGATATTTTTTTTCTAGCTTTCTAAATGAGGGAAATTCATCTTTACAAGGTCCACACCATGTTGCCCAAATATCTATATATAAAAATTTACCTTTTAGATCATCAATTGAAGTTGTTCCGCCTAACAAATTTTCGTAATTAAAGTAGGGTGACTTTTTACCATTATGTTTTGAAATTTCTTGTTTTGTATTCCAGAAACTGATGTAACTTTTTTTAAAATTATCTCTGTTTATTGTTTCTAGTTCAAGAAAATGATTGTCATTTGTTAATTCTGACACTTCCTTAATATATATTTTGTTGATTGAATCAAGTGCAGTATTAATACCTATAGAATCTAATGACATCATTTGATCATAGAGATTCATTCCAGATTCAGATTGCCTTAAGTTATATTCAAATAAAAAATTGTTTATGTCTGATCCTTTACCCTTAAAATTTATAGATTCTCTAAAATTTGATATTTTGTTACCGGCTGAATCTAAAATGTTAGGTTTTACATTCATTTCAATATTATAACCGTTTTTTAAATAACTCCAAACAGCATATTTCCCATCATATATTATATATTTTCCAGCTTTTATGTTTAGTGTATCACTAAATGAATTGTCTTCATCTAGTTTAATAGTTTTCTTGTAATCATTATTGTAGATTAATAATGAGTCAGAATTTGGGTTGATCACTTTACCTTTAAAACTAACAAAATTATTGTTTTGATTACATGAACTTAATATGATTATAATTAAAACTATTATTTTTTTCATTTTATAAAGTTAATGTTTTTTCAAAAAGAGCTTTTTTTATTAATTAATCCACTTTGATCAATAGAATACTTTAGAATACCAGTTTTATATTTAGATTCAATTCTAAAACCATTACTAGTTTTGTAAAATGTACTAAAAATTGTTTTATCATTAAGTTTTTCTGGTTTGAATTCTATTTTAGCCCCTTGTTTTAGATTTGTTAATTCTTTTAAATTTCCAAATCTAATTTCTCTAAAAATGGCATAAAGTGTTTGTTCAAGTTCTATATCTGTCTTATAAGAAATTTGTGTTTTTAATGAATTGTCAGAAAAAATTAGATAACCCCAATTTTCAGGGATATGCATGTTGATTTTTCCTTGTGGAGACCAAACCCAATTGTATTCAGGAAGAATTTTTCCATTTTCTTTTTTTCTTGAATATTTTCCATCAATAAATTCGAAATCCCAATTGACTCGGGAAAAGTTAATTCTCCAAAGATCACCTGCCTTTGTGTTATCCGTTGAATATGGGTCTTTTAATTGAGATATTTCATTAAGAGGAATGGCTAACTCTACTGTCCAATAATTATCGATGTCATTTGAATTGTTAATTGTACCGTTAATATCAACTGCTGACTTTATTCCTGTTATGTTCCACTTGCTATCAGATTTTCCACCTAGTCGGTATGGTTTATTTAAAAATAAATCCCACAGTGTTCCTAAAGCATTAATTTCAATTTCACCATAGCTAAATACATGATCATTTGGATTAATAAACACTTCAAAATCGTTATTGTTAAAAATAATAGCATCTCTTTCTGTTAAATCTCCCCAAATATGTTCTTCATATAGTTTAGCAAAAATGTATAAATATTTATCATCCCACAGCATTTTTACATTTGTTTTTTGTTTAGGAATTTTAAATCCTTCAATATCAATAAAATCATCAGAAAAAATTGCTTTTTCCCAATCAGATTCACCTTCTTTTCCATCAATTTTAATAGGATTAGAGGTTTTATAAACAACATATGTTTTTGGAATTATAACTTTATTAGCAAGATCCAGATCAATTGAGTTGTTAGAATTACAACTGAATATTGAAATAATAAAGATGATTAAGAATTTATTTTTCATTAATTATTTTAAAGATAAAGAATGTAGAAATAAACACAGAAAAATTATTAATCAAAAAGTGCTTTTATATTTTATTATTTTTATTATATGAAAAATATTTTTTTTCTTTTTCCTTTACTGTTTTTTTTTAATTCTAATGAATTAAAAGTGGTTTCTTATAATATTCGTTATAATAGTCCAAATGATGGTATTAATATTTGGGAAAATAGAAAATCTACTATAAGTAAATTCTTTGTAGATGAAAATCCAGATTTTGCAGGTCTTCAAGAAGTAACACATTCTCAATTATCCTATTTATCACAATCGCTAGTTGATTACAGTTTCATTGGAGTTGGTCGTGATGATGGGAAAACAAAGGGAGAATACAGTCCAGTTTTTTACAATAAAAAGAAATATAAAGTTTTATTTCACGATACTTTTTGGCTTTCTCCGACACCAGAAAAAGTATCTGTTGGCTGGGATGCTTCAATGGAAAGAATATGTACCTACGGATTATTTGAAAATATTCTTTCAAAAGAAAAGATTTGGTTTTTTAATACACATTTTGATCATATAGGAAATGATGCAAGAAAAAATTCTACAGATTTAATTTTAAAAATGATTAAAAATATAAATTCAAATAATATTCCTTTAATTTTAACAGGAGATTTTAATTTAGAAGATGATGATTTTTCAATTAAAAAAATGCAAAAGCAATTAATAGATGTTTTAATAAATATTGAAAAATCAAATGATTATTATGGAACATATAATGCTTTTAACAATAAACTTATATCCCAAAAAAGAATAGATTATATTTTTATTAAAAACCTTAAACTTAAAAAGGCAAGACATGTTCATTTGCAAACCCCTTTTAAGGGTTGGGCTTCTGATCATCATCCTGTTCTTTCAATCTTAAAAATTTAATATTATGAAGAAAATATTATTAATTACAATTTTTTTATTTACTAGTTGTTTAAATAATGAAAAAGAAAAAAAAGATATAAATTTTGGAATTGTCATTCATGGAGGAGCTGGTACATTATTAAAAGAAAATATGTCTGATGAAAAAGAAAAACAATATTTAATTGCACTTGAAACAGCAATTAAAATCGGATATAATATTATAAAAGATGGTGGATCAAGTCAGCTAGCTGTAGAAAAAACAATTAATTTTCTTGAAAATTCACCATTATTTAATGCTGGTAAAGGAGCCGTTTTAACTTCATCAGGAATAGTTGAACTTGATGCTTCATTTATGGATGGAAAAACATTAAATGCTGGTGCCGTAGCCGGTGTTAGAACTTTAAAAAATCCTATTTCAGCTGCAATTAAAGTAATGGATAATTCTCCCCATGTATTTCTTTCTGGTGAAGGTGCAGATCAATTTGGAAAAGAACAGGGTTTAGATATAGTTGATCAAAAATATTTTTTAACTAAAAGAAGAATAAATAGTTTAAAAAATGTTAAAGAAAAGGAATCGAATAATAAGATTTCATTTATAAATTCAACGGAATATTTGAATCAAAAATATGGTACCGTAGGATGTGTTGTATTAGATAAAAATGGAAATTTAGCTTCCGGAACATCAACTGGAGGTATGACTAATAAAAAATGGAATAGGATAGGGGATGTTCCCGTAATTGGCGCAGGCACTTATGCCAATAATGCAACATGTGCTGTCTCATCAACTGGATGGGGAGAGTTTTTTATACGAAATGTTGTTGCTTACGATATATCGGCCTTGATAGAATATAAGGGTCTTTCTGTAAAAGAAGCCGCTAGAATAGTAATTCATGATAAAGTTGCTAAGCTTGGTGGAAATGGTGGTGTAATAGCGATTGATAATAAAGGCAATGTAGCTATGGAAATGAATACCCCAGGAATGTATAGAGCTCATATAAATTCTCAAGGAGAATTGAATGTTAAAATTTTTAATTAGATAATAAATCCTTAATTAGCATTTTTTTAAATGCTATGCCTTCATAAGGACTCTTATTACCACCCTCAAATAAGCAGCCTATTTCTTTATTGTTTAATTGAATCAAGTTTGAATAAGCTGATGGGCCACTATGTAAGAGAATAGTTTTTGACCAAGTTTTTGTTTTATCTAAACTCAATTTTAGTGACATTTTCTCTCTATTAGTTTTGCTATTAGGATTTGAAAAAGCAATTATTTCTCTTTTAAGTGGTCTTTTTATGGAGATCATACTTGCTTGGCAAACAGGTTCAATTAAAAAATTGTCTGGATATATATTGCTCCAAGATTTTCCTTGGTCTTCACTTATAGACATTTTTCTTAATCTATCATCAGTATAATTTCTCATATTTAAAACCAGTGTACCATTGGTTAACTCAACAACAGTGCATTCATTGACTTTATCCTGATTTGTTGAACCGCCTAATTTCCAATCTAAACCGCCATTGTCAGAGAAAATGATATGAGAAAAATATTTTTTTGATTCACTTTCAATATGATCACATGGGATAATTAATCTTCCTTTTTTCTTTCCTTTTTTTAATTGAATACCATTAACTGGCCCAGTAGCATACCAAGTCCAATTTGGTTTCTTGATACTACTAGTTATTTCTTTTGGTTTTGTCCATGTTTCCCCATTGTCAATTGAATGAATTAAGAAAATACGTCTAGTATCCTTGCTTTTTTGTTGAATTATTTCCCATTCATGGTCAGTTCCTAAATTCCAAGTTGATAGAAGACTAATTCTACCTGATTCATTGTCTACAACAGGAGAAGGATTTCCACAGGTATTTTCACCATCATTCCATATAACTTGTAATTTAGACCATGTCAATCCATTATCATATGATTTCTTTAAAACTATATCTATATCACTAGTATCACTACAACTATTTTTTCTTCCTTCAGCAAAGGCTAAAACTGTTCCATTTTTAGATTTTATAATTGTAGGAATTCTAAAACATTTATAACCTTCTTTTCCACTTTTAAAAATATAATCTAAGTTTTGAGAATAAATATTAAAAGAAAAAAATAGCAAGAAAAATATAATCTTATAGTGCTTGATTTTTAATATCATAATTAAAATCTAATATAGAATCTTTTCTTAAAAAAATAAGCTATATTAATCTAAAGATAAATTCACATTCAGCTTTATAAAACTGTAAACTTAAGTATGTTATCTAGACACTTAATTTATTTATTATTTACCTCCTTTATATTTATTTCCTGTGGGGATAAAGAAACAATTATTGAAATTGAAGAAATTAATTTTCCAGAATTAGGAAGCGATGGTCCATATGTTGCAGGTCAAAAATATTCAGGAGTAAATAATTATATAGAATATTATTCAGGAAACCTACCAGTAATAATAGCCGCTCCACATGGTGGTGCTATGATGCCTGCGCAAATTCCAGACAGAACAGTTGGTACAACGGTTACAGATAAAAACACAAAAGAACTTTCAAAAGCTGTAATGGATGTTCTAAAATCAAATTATGGGTCTCGTCCACATTTAATTATTAATAATCTTGATAGAAAAAAAATGGATGCAAATAGAGAGGTTAATGAAGCGACTCAAGGAAACATTTATGCGAAAAGAGCATGGGACGAATTCCATCATTATATAAATTCAGCAAATAATAAAGTATTAGAAAAGTATTCTTATGGTCTTTTTATTGACATGCATGGCCATGGAGCAAATCCAGATGGATTTAATGATTTAAGAATCTGGCTTGGTTACTTGCTTTCAGCTAGTGAACTAGATAAAACGGATACTGAACTTAACAGTGTTAGTTACCAAAGTAAAAGTAGTATCAATAAATTAGTAGAAATATCATCAGAAAACTTCATACAAGTATTAAGAGGCGAGAATAGTTTTGGAAATATTCTAGATGATTTAGGATATAAATGTTTACCAAGTTTAAATGACCCAAGTCCAAAGGGAATGAGATATTTTAGTGGAGGATACAACACTTCAAAATATGGATCTAATGGAAATGGAGGAAAAATAAGTTCTATACAACTTGAATTACCCCTTCCAGATGTAAGGGAAAACTCTACTCAATGGAATAGTTTTGGAGAAGCACTGTCAACTGCATTAGAAAAGTATTTCGAAAAACATTATAAGATTAATAAACTTGGACAATAAACAATTATGTTTCTATTGTAGTCTAAAGGTAATTGGAATACTAAATGGAACCCTAACAGGCCTTCCTCTTTGTATTCCAGGCGTCATTCTAGGAAGTAGAGAAATGATTCTATATGCTTCTCTTTCTAAGTATTGATGAGGACCTCTCGTCCTAATCCCTCCTATGCTTCCATCTTTTCCAATTATGAATTGAATAAAAACTCTTCCTTCAATTCCAAGTTTTTGTGCTTGTTCGGGATATTGAAAGTTTCTATTTATATGCTTTTGAATCTGTTCTTGAAAACATTGTCTTCTTTGAGATTTAGGCACTCTTTCACATCCAGGAAATAATGGAACATTTTCAATAATTGTTATTGCTTTAGACATAGAGTTTGTATCTAAAAAATTTAGTGCTTTTTCTATTTTTTCATTGGAAATTGAAACAACTGGAAGTTTTGATAAATTTTCATCTGCATATGATCCTAAATAAGATAGTTTATACATTATAGGAGTTCTAAATTTAGTATCAACGCTAATTCCTTCTTTTGTGTTAGGGTTCAGTTTTGGCAACTTTTTTATTATTGAAGATGCGGCATCCTCAAATGCCTTTGAAATAATATTCTTTGACTCTACATCTTCAAAAATTACTCCAACAAGAGCAGCATTTGAGTTAATATCTTTAACAATCCCTTCTTTATCAATAGTATAATTTACATAAACTATTGCTTGTACATCAAAATAGTCTCCTAAATCAGGATAATAAAAGTTGTCTAAAATATGTTTGTCCAATTTTTCTTGAAAACAGTTATTATCGTTGATCTCACAATCTAAAAAATCATTATTAATGGTTGTTAGTTTTAATTTAGCTTCTGGAATATTTTCTAGACTTTTAGCTTCTGCAACTATTTTTTTCAAATTTGCGTCTGCAGACATCTCAATAATAACTTTATTTAATTTTGATACTTTAAAAGTATTTGTTTCAAACCCTACATAGCTTATTTGTAAAGTTTCTCCGATCAAAGCCTTAATTTTAAAGTCTCCGTTTATATTTGAAACAGTTTTTTTGTTGTTGTTTATATTATAAATTGCAGCTCCAGGTAGTGGTTCTTTATTAAAATCAAGAACAGTTCCTTCAATTTTTTTCTGTGCACTAATTAGTAAGGGAATAAACAGTAATAGTAGAATTAGTTTTTTCATTTATTTATAAATTCAAAAGGTCTAAAAACCAATTCGTAATTGCATAGCCAATTTCATAGCCATATTTATATCCAATAACTACAACAACAATTACAACTATAATTTTAAACCAATTTGGTAGTTTTTTCATATTTTATAAAATTTATTACGAATCTCTAAAACACACATTATTAAGAAAAGACTACACATAATTATCATTTCTGTAGACTCTTTTACTATGCCATAAATTATTAATGCAATTTGGACAAACAAAGCAATTTTAACTAATGTGCTTACTTTTTTCATTCGAGCTAATCTACAAAAACATTCTTATTCGGATGTTATAATATAAAAAACAAATTTATTTAAAGGGTTTTTCAAAAATCTTACCATCCTTTATAACAGCTGAAATTTGTCTTGTGCTTTTTATATCCTCTAATGGATTAGAATTTAATAACACCAAATCAGCTATATAATTTTTTTTAATCAGTCCAAGGTAATCTTGCATCTTAAAATATTTTGAAGGATTTATGGTAGCAGTTTTAATTGCTTCCAACTCGCTTAATCCACTTTCTACAAGTAATTCTAATTCAACATGTAAACTAAATCCAGGAATTAAAAAGCCAAGTGGTGTATCGGTTCCTGCCATAAATTTGATTCCATATTCATGCATTTCTTTTGTAGTTTTTTGTACCCAATCTGAAAAATCTTTTTGATTTGGATTTATTTCATCATTTGAAGATGTTATTCTTTTTTTCCAATTTTCGGCAGTTTTTTTAGGCAGGTGCTTTAAATTTTGAATCCAATATTTACTTCTAAAAATTTTATATATAGGAACTTTATATATAGATATTGTAGGTATTTGCCAAGTATTATTTTTAGCTAAAATTTTATATATTTTTTTTGTTTGATTTTCATCCAAATTATTAATTGCATAGTTTTTTTGAGCATTATGAATCATCCCTCTTAAATTTAATCCACTTAGATTGTTTTTGTTTTTGAGCATTTGTCTTCTTTCTTCTAAAAGTTTTGACTTATTTGAAGTAGCCCAGAGTTCCAAGTTCTTTATATGTTCTAAACTATTTAGACCAAGGTTTGAGGCTGTTTCAATATCCATACTAAGAGGAATATGACCAGTTACATTCAATCCATTTTTCTTAGCAATTTTCATTACCACTTCAAATTGTTCTGGCGATAACATTTCATAAGCTTTTAAAAAATCGACTCCTTTTTCTACTAAGTCATTAACAACAATTTCAGTTTCCTGAACATTTCTTGTTTTCACTGAAAGATCCGGTAATCTTTCACCATTGTAAACATTAAATTTACCATCTATTAATGGCCCTGAAATTTTTACTCTAGGGAATGTTTTAGGGTTTTCTTTTGAAAGCGCTTTTATACTATCTAAAAATTTAAAATTCCCACCAGTATCTCTGACACTTGTTATTCCAAACTTTAAAAACAGGTCTGGCATATCTTTCGCTAACTCTTGATCAAAATAAAAATGTACATGGTTATCCCATAATCCAGGGATTAAGTATTTTCCAGTACCATCAATTTCTTTAGAATATGAATTAGACTTCTTTATATTTCCAACATAAATTATTTTATTGTCTAATATTTCTACGTTAATATTTTTTTTGAGGCCATCTATTGGATCAATTACATTAACATTTTGGATTAAGATTTTATTATCAACAATATCACATGAAAAAAACAAAAAAAACAAAAAGAGTATTTGCTTATTAATCATATAATAGCTTCGATGAATTTTCACTAGTTAAAATATAGTTAAGTTATTCTAAAATAGATGAAGCAAATGATCGCCCAGCTGTTTCTACCCTAAAGCTTTCTATGTAACCTCTATCTTGCAATGTTACAAATGCAGTCTTTCCGTCTTTACCTCCAAATGCTATATTTGAGGGTTTTTTACCTTTCATTATTATTTCTTTCAATACTTTACCTTCATTGGAAAGTTTAACTACAGTACCTTTTCCATGCCTTGTAATGTATAAGTTTCCATCAACATCACAACGCATACCATCCATTCCAAAATCTTCAAATTTGTGAAACAGCCTTTTATTTGAAATATTTCCATTTGAATCCAAATCAAATGCCCAGACATTTCTTTGTACACTTTCATTTACATACAATGTTTTTTCATCTGGACTAACTTCTATTCCATTAGTTGTACCCATATTTTCATATAAAAGATAAAATTTTCCATCTTCTACTTTCCATATATTTCCAGTACTGTTTTTCCAACTTGGATCGGATGCAAAGAGCCTGTCATCGCAACAAATAGCCAAATCATTAGGTTGATTAGCTAATGAGTCATGGGCATAGATAGATACCCCCTTAGTTTTTAAATCTATTGCTAATACATTGTGTCCAGTATAATCTGCAAGAAACATTTTCTCATTCTTTCCAAAACGAATTCCATTTGCAGTGCTTCCTTTAGGAAGATGATCTATAAAGAGAGAGAAATTTCCATTTGTATCTACTTTACCTATAGAACCTTTGTGCAATGGATTTACAAAATATAAATTTCCATTTAGGTCAACTGCAGGTCCCTCTAATCCAGTAGTATAATCTCCCACGTAAACGTAATCAACAGCTTGATAGAGGACATCATTTTCTGAACATGATATTAAAGCAATATTTATAAAAAATAAAACTAAAGTTCTATAAGATTGTATCATGATAATTTTAATTAATTTAATTTAAATAAATTTATGCTAATATGAAAACATATATTATAGCTATCTTTTTTTCAATAGTTTTAATTGAGTGTGTAAAAATGGACTCTGACGTAAAAACTCTTAAAGTAAATAAAACCACAATAAGCGAACCTTTGAATTTTAAATCTATCTCAAAGGTTCTTGAAAATGAAGCAGGTTTACATTCAATAAATTTAGTTGGGTGGAAAGAATTTCCCTATCAGCCAAAAGTTGATTTTAGAATTGCACATATCGATAGCTTATTGTTATTAAAATTTTATGTAAATGAAAATCATATCCTTGCAAAACGCTCTTCTCCAAACAGTGCTACACATAAAGATAGTTGTGTAGAATTTTTTATTGACCCAAATCAGGATGGGAATTATTATAATTTTGAGTTTAATTGTATTGGAACAACTCATTTAGCATATGGTCCAAATAGACAAAAAAGAACATTTATTGATAAGGATTTAATTTCTGATCAAATCAGGGTTTGGTCTACTTTAGGAAATCAGATATTTGATGAAAGATCAGGAAATTTTAATTGGGAAATGGTAATTTTAATTCCTTCATCTATTTTTATTAATAATGAAAATTTTAGTTTTACAAAATTAACAGCAAATGCAAATTTTTATAAATGTGGAGATGAAACTCAAAAACCACATTATCTAACATGGAATCCAGTTGAAACATCTAATCCTGATTTTCACAGACCAGAATTTTTTGGAAAATTAATATTTGAGTAAAGAACTAGAATAATGTTTATATTATGAAACAGAAGATGAAGCAAAACTTAAAATTTACATTTTTTCGGGGTTTAGCTGTTATTATATTATTAAGTTTCATTCAGTGTAATAAAGTTGAAGATCCCGGAGGACTTTTTCTACCTAAGGGTTTTGTTTCTACTGTTTATGTAGATGGAATTGAGGAAAAAGTTAGACATATGATTGTAAATGACAAAGGGGATTTATATGTCAAATTAAGAAGGCAAGGAGAGGATGGAGCAATTGCTGCCATAAGGGATGTTGATAAAGATGGAGTTAAGGATTCATTGATAAAATTTGGCAGTTATCACATGACTCAAAGAGGTAGTTACTCTACTGGAATCGCAATATATAAAGACTATCTTTATTTTAGTTCTGAACTGACAGTTTATAGATATAAATTAGATCCAGATAAATTAGTTCCTAGTGGTGATCCAGAAATTATTTTTCATGATGATCATGCTCACGGATCTCACGAACACATGGGTAAGCCTATCGCAATTGATGATGAAGGATATATTTATATTCCCTTTGGATCACCCAACAATGCTTGTCAAAATCCTAAACGAACTCCAATGATTCCAGGAGAGGACCCATGTCCAATTTTAAAAGATCATGCTGGGATATGGCGTTTTGATGCGGAAAAAATAGGGCAAACTCAAAAAGACGGAGAACTTTATGCTAGCGGTCTAAGAAGTATAGTAGCATTAGAATGGAATAAAGAAGATAAACATCTCTATTCAGTAGTACATGGAAGAGATGATTTGACTAGATTATGGCCAAATAAAGTTAATCAGTGGAATAGTGCACTTCTACCATCAGAAGAGTTTGTTAGAATTGAAAAAGGGGATCATTTTGGATGGCCATATTGCTATTATGATCAAATTCAAGGCAAAAAAGTTCTTGCTCCAGAATATGGTGGAGATGGAAATATTATTGGTCGTTGTGACCAATATAAAGATCCAATTATTGGATTCCCTGGACATTGGGCACCTAATGACTTAGTTTTTTATAATGGAAAGCATTTTCCTGAAAGATATAAAAATGGAGCCTTTATTGCCTTTCATGGATCAACAAATCGAACTCCATATCCTCAGTCTGGATACTTTGTTGGGTTTGTTCCATTCAAAGATGGCAAACCAAGTGGTGAATATGAAGTTTTTGCAGATGGTTTTGCTAAGGTTGACCCAATAGTTAGTGTTAAGGATGCTGTATACAGACCTATGAGTATTGCTTTTTCTCCAGATGGCTCTATGTATATTGGAGAAACTGTAACGGGAAGAATATGGCGAATAGAATTTGAGGGTGAACGCAAAAATTTTGGAGACAAAGAATTAGCTCACATGGAGGAAAGAAAAAAGATGACCCACATAAGAACCCCTGACATTATTAATGATAGGATCGTTTTGGAAACTTCTAAAGCAGGTCAACATATTTATAATCAATTTTGCATTGCTTGTCACCAATCCAATGGAAAAGGAGATTCTGGTAGATTTCCATCATTGATTGCAACAGATTGGGTAAATGGTGACAAGGAAAGGCTAGTTCATCTAACTATAAATGGAATGGATGGACCGATAGAAGTAAATGGAGAGACTTTTGATGGATTAATGCCGCAACATTCATTTTTGACTGATAAGGAGATAGCTGATGTTTTGACTTATATTAGGACTAATTTTGGTAATAATTCAAGTCCTATTACTTTTGAAGAAGTTGAAGAATTTAGAAAAACAAATAGTAGATTTAATGAAACTTTAAATAAATGAAAAAAATAAAGCTGATAATATGTATTGTTGGATTTTTTCTTTTCCAATTAAAATCATACACTCAAGTCTATGATATTCTGATAAAAAATGGACATGTTATTGATGTAAAAAATAATATAAATAAGATTATAGATATTGCCATTGTTGATAACAAGATTGCTTTAATTCAAAAAAATATCTCAATAAAATCAGCGCTTAAAATTATTGATGCGAATGGACTATATGTAAGCCCTGGATTAATTGACATTCATAGTCATAATTTTCATGGTACAGAACCAAACAATTATTTGAGTAATAGTTTTGCTGCCCTTCCACCAGATGGTTTTTCATTTAGGTCTGGGGTCACTACAATTGTTGATGTTGGAGGAGCTGGCTGGAAAAATTTCAAAACTTTTAAAGAACAGATAATTGATAGATCTAAAACAAGAGTGTTATCATTTCTTAATATTATAGGTTCAGGAATGAAAGGAGGTGCTGTAGAACAAAATCTTAGTGATATGGAACCTAGCAGAACAGCTGAAACTGTTAATAAATTTCCTGGTGAAATAGTTGGAATAAAATTAGCCCATTTTAGTGGATATAATTGGATTCCTGTAGATAAAGTTGTAGAAGCAGGAAGATTAGCTAATGTTCCTGTAATGATAGATTTTGGAGGTAGTGATCCAGAGTTACCATTAGATCAATTACTATTGGAAAAATTGAGACCTGGAGATATCTTTACTCATGCATATGCTCATGTTAGGGGCAGAACACCAATTGTAGATAAAAATGGAAAATTAAGAGAATATGTTCTTGAAGCTCAACGAAAAGGAATTGTTTTTGATGTTGGTCATGGTGGAGGAAGTTTTTTATTTGAACAGGCCATCCCTGCAGTTAAACAAGGACTAAAACCAAACTCTATAAGCACAGATCTTCATACCGGAAGCATGAATGGGGGGATGAAAAACATTGTGAATGTGATGTCAAAATTTTTGAATATGGGAATTGAGATAGATGAAATAATTAAGTCAACTACTTGGAATCCTGCTAAATACATAAAAAGAACTGATCTTGGACATTTAAGTGTAGGAGCTGAGGCAGATATAACATTGTTGAATTTAAGAGAAGGGGATTTTGGTTTTATTGATACACAAGGAAAAAGAATGAAAGGAAATAATTTATTAGAATGTGAATTGACAATAAAAGCAGGTAAAATAGTCTATGACCTAAATGGACTTGCAAGTAATGAATGGAGAAAAAAATAAATTTATGAGCAGAATAACAAAAACTATACTTGGATTATCTATAGTTTTCTTTTTAATTACTATATACCTTTTTTTAATGGGTCAATTCAGCGAATCAGGTCCATTTATGGTTTTGTTTTTTTTGTTTCTTGCATTGGGAATAAGAGGAACGGATCGCTTTAAAGGACTGTCTTTTACTGTTTTGATATTTGCTGCAGTTAGCCTTTCAATGTATTATCCTCAATCATTTATCCAAGTTGGAGATTTTCAATTAAAAAAATTAATTGTTCCTCTGTTACAAGTTATCATGTTTGGGATGGGAACAGCTATGAGCTTTAATGATTTTTACGGAGTTATTAAAATGCCAAAGGGTGTGTTTGTAGGATTAATTTGTCAATTTAGTATCATGCCTATCTTAGGATTTACACTTGCTACACTTTTTAATTTTCCTGCTGAAATTGCTGCTGGAGTTGTTTTAATTGGGTCTTCTCCAAGTGGCCTAGCATCAAATGTAATGGCGTATTTAGCAAAAGCAAATGTTGCTTTATCTGTTACACTTACTGCTGTTGCAACTTTAATGGCTCCTTTCATGACTCCTATATTAATGAAATATCTTGCAGGTTCTTTTGTGCCAATTGATTTTATTTCAATGATGATCAGTATTGTTAAAATAGTGATATTGCCAATTGCACTTGGACTAATTTTTAATCATTTTTTCCATGGTAAGGCAAAATGGCTAGACAAAACAATGCCTATTATATCTATGGGAGGTATAGCATTGATTATTATGATAATAACAGCCGCAGGTAGAGACGATCTATTAACTATTGGAATATTATTGATTATTGCTGCAATAATTCATAATTTAATGGGATATTTACTTGGCTACTGGGGATGTCGTTTACTTAACATGAAAGAGCAAGACTGTAGGACAATAGCTTTAGAAGTAGGAATGCAAAATGGAGGATTAGCCTCTGGTATTGCTTTGGAGATGGGCAAAATATCTACCGTTGGACTTGCGCCAGCTATATTTGGCCCTTGGATGAATATTTCAGGTTCATCACTTGCAACATGGTGGAGAGATAAAGACCCAGAAAAAAATATTAATAAATAATTTATCTAAATGAATAAAATTAGAATAATAAGCTATCTGTTTTTTCTTTTTTGGATGATTTCTCCCCAAATAAATTCTCAGGGGCTTAGTTCATCTGAAATTAAATTTTTAACAAATAAATGGCAAGGTGAACGTTTTGAAGATGGAAGACCCAAAGTATCAAAAGGCATATTAGAACGAATGAAAAAAGTGTCTATTGAAGAAGCTTGGGGTGTTTTAAGAAATGAAGGCTTTCATAATCAATTTGAAGGAGGATGGGAACCATTACATGATGATGTTACAATAGTTGGTAGAGCTCTAACAGTTCAGTATTTGCCAAATCGTCCTGATGTATCAGAGCAAATAAAAAATAAAGGACTTAAAGAAGGAGAAATAGGAAATACTAATTCATGGCCAATTGATAGACTTGTAGAGAATGACGTATATGTTGCAGATAGTTTTGGAAAAATTGTTGATGGCACATTGATAGGTGACAACTTAGGAAATTCCATATATGCCAAAACAAAAACTGGAGTTGTCTTTGATGCTTCTAGCAGGGACATGGAAGGCCTTTCACAAATTGAAGGTTTCAATGCTTTTGTTAGAGGTTGGCACCCATCATTTTTAACAGAAGTTATGCTTTTAAGCATTAATGATGTAATAAGAATTGGATCTGCAACTGTTTTACCTGGAGATGTAGTTCTAGCTAAAAGGGAGGGGGTTATTTTTATTCCTGCTCATTTAGCGGAACAAGTAGTGATAACTTCTGAAGTTGTAAGATTAAGAGATATGTTTGGAATTACTCGTTTAAAAGAGGGAAAATATACTCCAGGACAAATTGATAATAAATGGTCAGAAGAAATTGAAAAGGATTTTTCAAAATGGATTAGAGACCATATTGATAAACTTCCTGTTCCAAAGGAACAAATCAAAGAATTAATTAAGAAAAGAATGTGGTAAAATACTAATAACAATTAAAAAATAAATTATGAAACGTAACGAACAAAGAAGATCTATTTTAAAGAAAATGTTAATGTCAGGTGCAGCCCTTTTTGGTATAGGAACAGTAAATGCTTCACAAGGAAATCCATCAAAAAAAGTAGTAGGAGAAATTATTAAGGATCAAGATATTCCACTTTTTTCTGGAGGCGTAAGACATGGAAATACTCTTTATGTTGCCGGAAAAGGAGCTCATTTTGAAGGTGATATTGAAGATCATACAGATCACGTTCTTAAGGAATTACAAAAAGAATTAGAGAGAAATGGTTCTTCTATGGAGCAGGTTTTAAAAGTTAATGTTTATTTAGCAGATTTAGCAGACTATAAAGGAATGAACAAAGTTTATAGAGGTAGATTTGGTTCAAAACCCCCTGTAAGGACAACTGTTGCTACATATGGAGGAGTACCGGGAAATTCTTTAGTTGAAATGGATTGCATTGCGGCAGTTAATTAAAAAATAAAATATTATGGCATCTAGAAGAAAAGTAATTCATACCCTAGCATCACTTCCTTTTGTAGGTGCATTTTTAGGATCTAATACATTATCAGCTAATCCTGGAACAGCAGCTGTTGTATCAAATGTTCGTAGAGATTTTTTTAAAGAATTAGGACTTAGAACATTTATTAATGCTGCTGGGACATATACTTCTATGACAGGATCATTAATGCCAAAGGAAGTAATTGAAGCTATTAGCTATGGAGCATCTGAATATGTTAATTTAGATGAATTGCAGGATAAAGTAGGGGAAAGAATAGCTGAATTACTGAATTGTGAATATGCAACAGTATCTTCTGGTGCATTTGGAGCTATGAGTATAGGAATGGCTGGAGTGATGTGTGGAATGGATACGAAAAAAGTAAAACAACTTCCTAATACTGATGGTTTAAAAAATGAAGTCATTTTACAAGAATCTCATACTATTGGATATGCCCAGGCACTTACTAATGTTGGTGCAAAACTTGTGAAAGTAAAAACTGCTAAGCAACTAGAAAAAGCAATTACCAATAAAACAGTAATGCTTTGGTTCTTAAATGCAAATACAGAACAGGGTGATATAAAATGGGAGGAATTTGTTGCTTTAGGAAAAAAACATAATATACCAACTTTTAACGATTGTGCGGCAGATGTTCCTCCTGTAGAAAATTTATTTAGGTTTACTAAAATGGGGTTTGATATGGTTGCCTTTTCTGGGGGAAAGGGACTTCGTGGTCCACAAAGTGCAGGACTTTTATTAGGTAAGCGAAAATATATTGAAGCTGCCAGATTACATACTCCACCTAGAGGCGAAACTATAGGTCGTGGAATGAAAGTCAACAAGGAAGAAGTACTTGGTATGCTTGCTGCACTTGAAATGTATTTAAAAAAAGATCATAAAAGCGAATGGAAAATGTGGGAATCACAAATACAATTGATTAGTGATAGTGCTACTTCTATTGACGGAGTAAAATCTGAAATACATGTACCTAAACACGCTAACCATGTTCCTAGTTTACGAATAAAATGGAATCAGAAATTAGTAAAAATATCCCCCGATGAGGTGCGTAAGAAATTACGTGAAGGACATCCTTCAATTCAAACAGTTGGAGATAGTAAAACTATAGGGATTACCACTTGGATGATGGTTCCTGGTCAGGAACGCATTGTCGCTAAAAGACTCAAAGAAATTCTTTCAAATGCAACATAAATTTTAAACAATGAATAAAATAATTTTACTTTTTCTTTCCTTTCAACTATTAAGTTGTAATTTTAATTCTGTGGATAAAAATTATGATCCAGAATCAAAATTAGAAGAACTGGGCATTAAACTTTCTAGCCCATCTAGTCCAGTTGCTAACTATGTGAATGTTGTTCGTTCAGGTAATCTCCTTTTTCTTTCTGGTAAAGGGCCATTAAAGGAAGATGGAAACTATATAAAGGGTAAAGTAGGAGTTGATTTAACCATTGAACAAGGTTATGAGGCTGCACGAATCACTGGAATTAATCAATTATCTGTTCTTAAATCAACTTTGGGTGATCTAAGAAAGGTTAAGAGAATTGTAAAGGTCTTAGGAATGGTTAACTCTAATTCAGATTTTACAGACCATCCAAAGATAGTTAATGGATATTCAGACCTTATGGTTGAAGTTTTTGGTGATAGAGGAAAACATGCAAGGGCTGCAGTAGGTATGGGCTCACTCCCTTCTAATATTGCTGTAGAAATTGAAATGATTGTAGAGGTAGAATAATTTATTTTATTTTATATAGTTCAGGCAACAAATTCCTAAACATTTCAGGATTAAAATTTGTCAATTTTGATTGCACAAATAATTAAGTTAATATATATATAAAAATGTGTAATTACAGTGATGCATTTAGTCATTTAAAAAAAGATATTGTTATGAAGTCTCTTATTATGAAAATTGGAGAGAAAATAACAATAAAAGATAGAAAAGAAAGTAATTTAGCATTAGCAATTTCCCTATTAGTTATTGAACAACAAGTAAGCTTTAAAGCAGCTATAACCATAAAGAAAAGGTTTAGGAAAATAATAGAGAAAAAAACTCACAATCAGATTTTAAAAATTAAAGATTTAGAATTACAATCTATTGGAATATCATTTAGAAAAGTAGAGTACATAAAAAACGTATATAGATACTTTCTAAAAAGTAAATTTGATTTTTTTAAAGAAGAAGAAAGTTTAGTTATAAAAGAATTAACAGCAATTAAAGGAATTGGAAATTGGACAGCTGAAATGTTTTTAATTTTTATTTTATGTAAAAAAAATATCTTTTCTAAAGGTGATTTAGCCTTAATTAACAGTATTAAAATAAATTATCAGATAAATAATTTAGATAACAAAAAATTAGATAGAATAGTTGAAAAATGGTCTCCTTATAAAACAATAGCTTGTTTGTTGCTATGGAAATCTAT
>ERZ1046367.516-NODE-516-length-26274-cov-15.203402_pt1 | contig 26274 bp, 18 predicted proteins | sample MGYA00383091_ERZ1046367 | MGnify/ENA primary metagenome ERZ1046367 (study PRJEB29581, sample SAMEA5548361) | metagenome | biome: marine; feature: coastal; material: water | depth 50 m | study: Short-term variability in the microbial, nano- and picoplankton... | reverse complement strand
AATTTGGTTTGGGCGGCGGGACCGGTGAATTTCGCGTGGACGAAATTCAGACTGCGATGGTAAAGCCGAAGTACCATATCGTGATGCTCATAGAGGTGCTCAAATTTTGTTGGGTTGCTCTCGCGGTTATGGTCGTGATTGCCATGATATCGAGAGGACTTTGGATGACGGTCCCTGTTGTTAGCTTGATCATGTTTCTACTATTGTTCATTCCAAAATCCCAGAAAGAGCATCTTCTTGAGTGGTCAGATGCCTTATGGTCTTCATTTTTACCGCTGAGCTGGCAAATTGATTTCGATCACCTCGTGCTATTTATTCTCCTTTCGACTTTTGTTGACATTTATTTAAGATTATTAAAAACCTCGATTGCAGGATATCGAGTTCTCCTGTCACTCGTGACGGTCGCAATTTCGCTGGAGGTGTTGCAGTATTTTGCCGATTTCAGGAGGGTCAATTTTGGAGATGCCGCCGTCAATATAATTGGAGCAGTAATTCCGTTTGGCATTTCGCGCTTGTTGATTTTGGCCTCGAGACGTCGAGTAAAAACTGACAACGCAAAAGCCATGTAACAAAGAAGTTATTTGGAAAATCAGATCGTATTTTTGTGCGAAATTTCGATCATTCAGCGCACCTAAGAATGCGGGTCTAGCCACTAAGCGCCATTGATTGTAAAAAGTCGTTAGGTTGTCGGAAAAATTGACACCCGGCTTGAATCTACCCAATCGGGGAAGTTAATGTTTCGTCAAAATTAAGCTGTCTAACGAATGCTGGTTGAGTTGCAATAAAATCCGCGGGCGCTCAGTCAGGTCATCAAAGTAGGTTAGTAAACTAGGTCACTGTTTAAGAATGGATAAAAGTACACCCACATTGCTAATTGTTGAGGACGACCCAGGCGTCCAAAAGCAGTTAAAATGGCATTTCAGCGATGGAGATTACAATGTGGTGCTCGCCAGAGACTATAACTCTGCAATTGAAGCTCTGAGACTCCACGAACCAACCGTCGTTGTTCAAGATTTGGGGTTGCCGCCCCATGAGGATGGTGTGAGTGAAGGCTTTCGCGCTATGCAGGAAATTCTTCGACTGGCACCAAATACTAAAGTGATTGTCGTTACAGGAGCGCAAGACACCGATCACGCATTACGTGCAGTATCGATGGGTGCCTATGATTTTTATCCCAAACCTATTGATACACAGGTGCTCGATCTCATTGTTGACCGGGCCTTCCAGATGCACGATCTGGAGAAGCAAAATAAGGATCTACGTTATCTGGATGGGTCTAGCTCGCCTCTGACTGGTTTGGTGACTTGCCATCCTGGCATGCTGAACATCTGTAATAAGCTTGAAAAAATCGCTGCGACGGATGTTACCTGCTCTCTTAATGGAGAGAGCGGTACTGGTAAAGAGGTACTTGCAAAGGCGATTCACCTCTTGAGTCCCCGTATCGATACTCCCTTTATTGCAATCAACTGTGCAGCGATTCCTGATACGTTAATTGAAAGCGAGTTATTTGGGCATGAAAAGGGCTCATTTACCGGTGCAGGCAAGCAGACGATTGGTAAAATAGAATCGGCTGAGGGTGGAACCTTGTTCCTCGACGAACTCGGCGATATGCCATTGGAAGCTCAAGCTAAACTTTTACGATTTATTCAGGAGCGGGTGATTGAGCGTATTGGTGGGCGAGTAGAAATCCCCGTTGATGTCAGAATTGTTTGTGCAACCAACAAGAATCTTGAACAGATGGTTGCAGAGGGTACCTTCCGAGAGGATTTGTACTTCAGGATTTCAGAAATGGTGGTTAACATTCCTCCATTACGTGATCGGGGCGAAGATAAACTGTTGTTATCCAGGCACTTCCTCGACCGGTTTGTTCACGAATATAATAGTAGCATTGTCAACTTTGATGAGACTGCTATCGCTGCAATCGATACGTACAGATGGCCCGGGAATGTTCGGGAACTCATCAGCAAGGTGAAAAATGCAGTAGTTATGGCTGACGGTAAATTTATTACTGCAATCGATCTGGGCCTAGAGCAGTCGGCGGAGCTTGCTTTGAATCTGAAACATGTTCGGGAAGCTGCTGAGCGCTCGGCGATTATGAAAGCGCTAACGATTTCTAATGGCAAGATCACAGCTGCTGCTAAATTGTTGGGTGTAACGCGCCCGACGCTCTATGATCTACTCAAGAAATACGGTATCAAAAACGACGCCAAGAGTGATATTCAGAGTGTAGAAAAGCGCGTCGGTTAGTGTTTACGTTTTTGCTCGGATGCCTGTTAACCCTTTGCCTAATATCCTTTGAATTCCTTCCCTCAGGATAAACCAAACAAACTTTGTGTTGGTGACGAGGTAACGTTTCCAGAGGCGCCTCGGTTCCTGCTTGACCCGATAAAGCCATTCTAGACCAAGGTTCTGCCATGACGTTGGTGCACGTTCGACCAAGCCCGAGTAAACATCGAAGCTGCCCCCCACGCCGTGGACGATGGGTACATTCATTTTGTTGCCCCAGGTTCCCATAAAATTCTCTTTCTTTGGACTGGTCATCGCAACCAAGAGAAAGTGGGGTTTTGAAGCAGCAATTGCTTGGGCTATCTCGGACTCTTCCTCGGTTGAAAAGTAACCATTTCTCCTGCCAGCCAGTTTTAGATGAGGGTATTGTTGCGACAAGTTTTTCTCGACCAGCGCTGAAATCTCTTCTGTCGCGCCAAGACAGTAAACTCGCCATTGGCGTTTGTTTGCCAATTCGAAAAATCGGTACATCAAGTCACATCCCGCGACTCTTTCGGGTAACCCCTCGCCAAGTATCCGACTCGCCCAAACAGTAGACATACCGTCTGCGAGCACAAGGTCGGAAGATTTTACGTCATCGGCCAGTAGAGGGTCAGTCTGCATGTTGACCAACTTGGCTGCGTTAACCACGCCAATTCTGATAGCCTCATTATCACTGATTGCCTGTTCAACAAGATCTACCACTTCCTGCTCAGTAACGGAGTGGATATCAGTGCTCATTATATTAATGGTGTCTAGTGCGCGCAATTTACGGGTCTCATCGTGCCTTTTTCGTAAGTAATTATCGGTGCGACTAACAGGGTATATTAGGAGAGAGAGCGATGATGTAACGTGTTTGTGAGTTAATTACTGATATAACTTATAGACGTGGAGCCCGGACTCAATGTCAGCCAACAACCGATGATGAAGTCATGCCTCTTGTCACAAATTTGATACCGTACGCGCGTTCGACACTAGCCGTAAGAAATAAAAAAGTAGCATCCTCCGGACTTTCCATAACAATCTTCAGATTAAAACCTCCAGATTTAAAACCCCAGATCAAAACCTTCAGATTAAAACTTTCAGAGAAAATCAAACGCAATGATAACTGACGATTCCAGACGACTCTTTCGGGAAACGAGGTCCGTAAGGGCTTGGGGCCAAATGGTACTGGATCACGTGGCTGTGCAATCGTTATTGTTCTTCCACACATTCGCTCGCACAGACGAATTCTCCGATGAGTATCGGATACTCGCTGTCATTATCTTTTTGCTGATGGTGATTATCTACAATATGGTGGGGGTCTACCGCCATCAAAATGCACGAAATGACTATATTTCCAGCTTGCTGCAAGCCTGGGGCTCTTTGGTGCTTTTACTCGCTATTTTCGGTTTTGTGACGAAAACGAGTGAAGACTTTTCTAGAGAGGTGATACTCACTTGGAGCTTAACGGGTTTTGTTAGTCAATGTTTAATCTATTTTGCGTCTCGCAGGTCGCTCAAGAATACAGGTGCAGAAAGGATTCGAACACTCATTGTCGGCGCGGGAGATCTGGGACACCATATTGCAACGCACATTAATAAAAATCAGTGGTCGTCGGACCTTGTTGTAGGTGTCGTTGATGACCACGATCAACTCGGTGATGCGTGGACAGACCTTAATGTGCCTCATCTTGGGCATATGGAACAGATCAATAGCATCGTTAAAGATAAGCATGTGCGTCGCGTCTATATTGCGATGCCCATGGCCGAGAGTGCGTCAGTGAAACCATTGGCGACAAGTCTAGTAGAAGCCAATGTTGATGTAATCTGGGCGCCCGACATATTTGGTGTCAGCTTGTTGAATCATGCTGTCAAGGAGATTGCCGGTGTGCCGCTAATATCCTTGTCAGAAACGCCGTTGGTAGGCGGCAGTGCGCTGGCAAAGACGCTACTCGATAAAAGCTTTGCATTTCTTGCGCTGACGATTTTTTCGCCCCTTATGTTGCTATTCGCTTTGTTGGTCAAGTTAACCTCAAAAGGCCCTGTCTTGTTTAAACAGAAGCGTCACGGGTGGGATGGCCGTGAACTGCTGATTTACAAATTCCGCAGTATGAAAGTACACCAGGAGAATGAAGGGCAGGTCACTCAGGCGACTCGAGATGATGACAGATTGACACCCATCGGCGCGTTCATCAGAAGAACGAGCATTGATGAATTGCCACAGCTGTTTAATGTGCTCGAAGGCTCGATGTCGCTGGTAGGTCCAAGACCCCACGCGATTGCACACAATGATTTCTATAAGGGCAAAATCAGGGCATATATGCTGCGCCACAGAATTAAGCCTGGGCTGACAGGGCTCGCGCAGGTCAACGGATATCGCGGAGAGACTGACACGATTGAGAAAATGCAAAATCGCGTTAACTTTGATCTTGCTTATATCAATAACTGGTCGATTTGGCTTGATCTGGAAATTATGTTTAAGACTGGTTTCGTGTTGTTCAGTAAGACTGCTTACTAACGAGCAATATGATTTTTAAGGCGTGTCAGAAAATTTGACAACAATCTATTCGGAAAAATAAATATGAACGTACGTTGGTATTTTCTTGGTATGTTTTTTAACTGCGTGTTCCTAGCGGGTTGTAGTCCAGAGGCGCCTGCGCCAAATGTCGATAGACACCTTGAGTCCGGCCGAACCTACTATGAGCAAGGTCAGTACAACGCGTCAATGATCGAGGCTAGGTCAGCGCTGCAAATTGATGCGTCTAATGAAGCTGCTAATTTGCTGATGTCTGATATTTATCTGTCACTTGGGATGGCGCGTCAGGCGTTAAAGATTTTGCAATCGATAGACAGCGAATCATACGATTACAACCTGCGATTAATTGACGCGATGTTAGCCGTCGGAAAATATGGCACGTCCCTGCATTTGTTGCGTCAAAGTGAAGGTGTCTTTGCTGGCAACGAGATTGAATCTCTTTTGCGGGTTGCTGAAGCGAGGATCGGGCTTCGCGACATTGAGAGTGCCTCTCTGAGTTATCAAAAAGTTCTTGATCTCGACGCATTAAATATCGATGCGACGCTTGGCTTGATAGCAATTGATGCCGCAACCGGCAGCCTTGAAAGGGCAGATGCAGGATTGCTCGCATTGCTTGAAAATGACCCGGAACATCTTGATACCCTAATTTTATTGGCCAATGTTTATCTCAGGCAGGGACGGTTTGAGGAAGCGGAATCAAGGCTTACCGACGCGATATCTGTACTGCCTAGTACAGATATTTTCACTCAGCAGCGAGCTGGATTATTGCGCGTCCTGATTCGACTATTGGCTTTTCAGGGTAACAGTGCCGAGGCGCTGATCTATCAAAATCAGCTCGCGGCAGCATTTCCTAATGCCGAAGCATTGCAAGACCAGATGGCCAAGGTTGCAGAGCTTGTCGAAAATGCTGAATTTAAGTCGGCGCTGACTGTATTGGACGAAATTGAACTGATCGCTCCGGGAAACGAGTCGACAGGTACACTACGTGGGGTCATTGCATTTCTTCAGGGTGATAATCAAGCCGCCGGTGAATTGTTTAAGGAAAATGTTGATCCAGAGATTGCCTCTTCCAAAACCATGCAGTTGTTTGCGGCTAATCAGTTCTATCTCGATCAACCTCATCAAGTAGTCGCATTGCTTCGCGACAAAGTGAAAGACACAAGAAACCCTGAGTCGCTCGCACTGTTTGGCGTTGCCGCTTTGGCAGCGGATGCAACACAGGAAGGTGTAGCAGCCCTGCGGAAAGCGATTGATCTCCAGCCGGACAATGTTCGATTGTCCATCATTTTGGCAAGTCATCTTAGAATTAATGATCCAACACAGGCTTTGAAGGAACTGGAGGCGGCGTATGCTCGCAAGTCTGATGACCTTTATCTCAATCTTGCGCTTATGACTGAGTTGGTTGAACTGGGTGATACCGCGCGAGCGGCAGATCTTGTGGCAATGACCCTGTCCAACGAGCAGCAGTCTTTTGCGACACAATTTTTGGCAGCGAGATACTACGCTAGAGTAGGGCAACCTCAGCAAGCGATCAATTATTATCAAAAGGCTTCGGACTATAACGATACTGACCTTCGACCTCTGTTGAGTATTACATCGTTATTGACGGGTTTAGGCCGATATGATGAAGCCGAAGAGCAGGTCAATAACATCATCAGGTTGGATAAAAACTCCCTTGAGGCCTATCAGGGACTTCTTTCGATTTACGTCGCCCGAAACGAACGCTCAGAAGGTGTCGCGCTTTTGTCATCAATGGCAGAAGAAAACGAAGTGTCGGAGCCTTTGCTGGTGCTCTCTAACTTTTTTGCGAAAACAGGCGATGCGAGTGAGGCAGAAACCTTTTTGGTTGAAGCCGGCTCTGGCAATGGCAAGTCAGATAGGTTGTGGAGGACCGTAAATGCATCAATTTATGCCGAACGGGCGCAGCTGAGTTATCAATCTGGCAAATTTGATGAGGCGAGAAGTTTCGTTTTTACAGCCCTCAACTCATATCCTGCAAACAAACAATTGTTGGGAATGCTTATTTCGATTGAGCTGGGTGCTGGCGCACTTGACGAGGCAAAAAAAGTCCTTGAAGAGCTGAAACAGGTGCACCCTGAGTCTCAACTAGGAATGATTCGTGGGGGTGATATCTTTGTGGCTGAAGGTCAACTGGACGATGCGATGCAGTCGTATGCCCGTGCTTGGTCGATCAAAGTAGACGACAGATTAGGGCAAAAACTTTACGAGGTCTATCAACAGCTAGACGAAAGTGAAAAAGCGAGCCAACTGCTAGCGGAGTGGCGTGCAGCAATCCCAATGAGCGTTCCTGCAATGGTTAATCATGCGATTCAGCTTGCGGCTGACGATAGCGTTCAAGCTGCGCTCGCCGCTTATGAGGCATTTCTAAAAGTAAGACCAGGCTCGATTGTTATTAAGAATAATCTGGCTTGGCTTTATCTGGAAAGTGGTAGATACAACAAGGCTGTAGAAGTGAGTAAAGAAGCACACGAACTCATGCCGACAGGAGGTGCTGTTGCGGATACTTACGGATGGGCATTGTACAAGAAAGGTGATATCGCAGAAGCGATAAGCGTGTTGAGGTTAGCTGTCAAGTTGTTGCCAAACGACAAAATACAGGCGCATCTTGATGAAGCCCTGTCGACAGAAAAAAATTAGGGGCTGCCTGCAAACGCCGATATTTTTTACACTTTTTCTTTCGCCGAGCGCTGTCTCAAAGAGAATTTTCAAAATATCTATCAATAACAGGCACTTAAAAAATTGGCATGTAAAGTGCTTCTTAGTTTTCAAGCAACAAAAACTGTTGTTCCTTTAAAGAATTACGCAATGGAGAAAACTATGTTTCATCGATTTTTAAAGACTGGGGTATTTCTCGCTGCCCTGATGTCCTTTGGTGGCGCGCAAGCCTTGCCTATCTCAGGTACTGTTGATTTCACAGCATATGGGGATTTCACCCGCGATAGCGGAGGCACACTAGATGGCTACGACTTCGCTGAATTTGGCGGCGGTAACCCTGGCTCGGTTGACGCCATTGCTTACATGGTACAGGGTGATATTGCTGTTATGGCAGGTGGATCCAATTCCGTCGCCTTGCCCTCCGTGACGCTGACGCTCAATGATTTTAATCTAGCTGCTACGCCTCTAGTAGAATGGGTTTTAGGTCCAGTGACCGCCGCTTCGGGCGCGGCGGGTAACCTAATTTTCACCATTTTGAACGGCGACGAAATTGATGGCACTGGCCAAGATGATATTGGTGGACAAGGTGAGTTCAGCTTTGTCTGCGTCACGGACTGTGGTTTACAAAACAGCCTGATTGACACAATTGATACAACCATTGGCCAGTGGAGTATTTCACAAACTAACGGTGGCACTTTTAGTTTTAGCTCAGGGTTTAACGTACCCGCACCGGCATCAATCGCTTTGCTGGGGCTCGGCCTGTTAGGAATGGGTGCTGTGAGAAAGCGCGGAGCCAGGCAATTTTAGATTTAGTGATATGAAGATGAACTAGTCTTCGCGAGCCAAGAGTTTCCCAGCCTAAATATTTAGGCTGGTTTTTTTTGATACACGATTCTGTAGGTTGTTATCGGACCAAGTGATAGTAGAAATAGCGAGAGAGTCTTGAAAGTTTTAACCATATTTGGCACTCGGCCGGAGGCCATTAAAATGGCGCCGTTGGTATTAGCGCTAAAGGAACAGCTCGGTATCTCTTCGCGGGTTTGTGTCACAGCGCAACACCGGGAGATGTTGGATCAGGTGTTGGAACTGTTCAATATTGATCCTGAATATGATTTAGATATTATGAGCCCAGGACAAACGCTTGGCAAAATCACTTCGAAAGTCCTTGAAGGTCTCGAGCACGTATATGCTGATTTCGAACCGGACCTTGTGCTTGTTCACGGCGATACGTGTACGACCTTTGCGGCATCTCTCGCAGCCTACTATAAAAAAATTCCTATCGGCCACATCGAGGCTGGCCTGAGAACAGGTGACCTCTATTCTCCGTGGCCAGAAGAAGCGAATCGAAAAATCACGGGTGCGCTAACAAGTCGCCATTTTGCGCCTACCGAAAGATCGAAAGATAATCTGTTGGTTGAAAATGTGAACGCTGCCTCGATTTACGTAACAGGAAATACCGTAATCGATGCGCTGCTATGGGTTCAAAAGAGAATCCAGTCTGATCAGATGCTCTCGAAAGATTTAGCCGCTCAATTCCCATTTCTAGATCCGAATAGGCGGCTGATTCTTGTTACCGGCCACCGCCGTGAAAGCTTCGGCGCCGGGTTTGAAAGAATTTGTCAGGCGATCAACCACATTGCAGAACAGCATCCGGAAGTTCAAATCGTCTACCCAGTGCATTTGAACCCCAACGTTCAGGAACCAGTGAAGAAGTACCTGAATGGAAAAGAAAATATTTTTCTGATTGACCCTCAGGATTATCTGCCTTTCGTCTACTTGATGATGCAATCCTATTTTATACTGACAGATTCCGGCGGGGTGCAGGAAGAGGCGCCTTCTCTCGGTAAACCTGTGCTCGTCATGCGTGACACGACAGAGAGGCCTGAGGCAGTGGATGCGGGTACCGTGCGTTTGGTAGCGACTGATGTCCAGAAGATTATTGATGAGTCAGAGAAGCTGCTTTGTGATGAAAAAGCCTACATAAAGATGAGCAAAGCGCATAACCCTTATGGGGATGGCAAGGCTTGTGAAAGAATAGTAAACACGCTGTTGGCGCTATCAAACTAACCGTTTAGCTGCTTGCGGTTTTGATATGATTTTATTTTATCTATATTCACGTTTTCCAGTCTGATAATTGCTAAGCCGTAAAGATGCTTGTTCACAAAATCCCACTTTGTTTTTTGTTTTTTCTGACATTAATTTTGACCTGCGACGCTTTTGCCAGCGCATATAAAACAAAAATTGGGCTGAATGTCGAACATACTAACAATTCCGGTTTGTTGCCAAAAAACCAAGTGCACCATGATATAAAAATAGAACCTTCAATAGGGATCGACTATACGATTGCCTCAGTCAACTTTCACTCCAATCTGAACTACTCAGCTACGCGAATTGACTACGAGAAGAACACATTCGCTGATAGAAGCGACGTGCTCGGATCTGGTACATTTTTGTGGAAAATTTTTGATCGAAACCTTGTTTGGAACTTCTACCAAAATAGAAGTAGGCTTAAGGTTGATTCGCTACTCGGAGATGACCCTTCGAATCAAACGAATCGGAATATCATTCAAACGGGTCCTCGGATGTCCCTCGATTTTGGTAGGAACAATACGTTTTCTGTCGATGCAAGTTACGTCGATAGTAGTTTTTCTCAGGGTATTACGAATAATAGCCAGCAGGGGCGGCTAGGGCTTGAGTATCAGCGGACTCTGAACGCACAAGATAAATTCAAGGTCACTGCGCATGCAGCCGATGCCAAGTTCGACAATTCAATCTTTGATTACCAGTCTAAAAGGTACGGTTTAACAGTTGAGAGGAACCCACGAAGTTTTCAGTATTTCATCACAATCGGCCATAACAGTATTGACCGGAACATGGGTGCTTCATTTTCCGGTGTTTACCTGAGCTTTTCTATTTCTGCTAACAAAGGCAATTCATCGTGGAGCTTCAGTGGGAATAGAGAATTAACTGATTCCAGTATTGGTACGGGAGTAAGTGAAAATTTACCAGGTTCACAACTTAATAGTGACTCTAACCTTTCTAACGCTGACATTGTTGAGAGAGTTAGATCGGACTTCATCTACCGGACTTGGTTTGCAAACGAGCGGGTTAGTTTCGCACTTAATCTCTACTACGACGACCAAGACTATCAGACCCGAATGCAAGATCGAAAGGTATATGGTTTAGTGACTAATTTTACTTACCGATCTACTCGAAAACTCACTTTTAAATATACCTTCAGAGGCACCGAAGATAAAACCTTTGTTACGAACATATCTGCGAACGAAAGGTCGACACAAGTAAACCATCGGCTACAAGGGACCTATCGGTTTAATCCTTATTTTAGATGGACACTCTGGCTGGAAAATCAGGAGCGTAATTACCAAAATCTGCTAAGGGATTATGATGAAGTTGCGGGAGGGTTGACACTAGAGTTTCAGTTCTGAGCGTTTCTCAGCCATTGAAGTTGAAAAGTCGGCGCATTATCGCGCTCCTTTTATCTTTGCTTTGTCTTGTTGCTTTGATCCTGCACTATTTTCGGACCTTTACGTCAATTTCTCAGATCGTTAAGGATATCTGACCATCGCTTTGACAAAATGTCTCTGTCACATTTTTCGACGACTAGTTGGCGTGCGTTTGCTGCTAAATATGCTCTGCGTCTTTCATCCGACAGTAATTCAACTATTGTGGTAATGAAGCCCTCCTTGTCTTCTTCGTCAATGGCGTAACCGGTTTCGCCATTGATCGCGAAATCCCGCAAGTCTCCAACATTACTTACAACTGGCACAGATCTCATCGCCATGGACTCCAGCATCGCGATTGACACACCTTCCCAGCGAGAGGTCAAAACGAATAACTTGGCTCTGCTAAGCAAGGTAGGGACATCATCGCGCTGTCCTAGAAAAGTAACGTTTTTTTCAATCCCTAAATCGCGAACCTGGTTCTCTAGGGCTTTCCTGTCGGGGCCGTCACCGACGAGGGTCGCCTTAAAGTCCGAAATCGAGCGCGCTACGCCAGCTACCACGTCAAGCAGTCTATCGGGACGCTTGTATTCACTTAGCCGGCCAACAAAGATTAGATCAATGTCCTTTGAGTCACTAATTGGCAATTTGGTTTCGACACTGCCAGTAACGACCTCCAACGCGTTACGGAATTTATGCCGCAAAACATAATTTTTGGCGTTTGACCCACGTACAATAGCTAGATCATATTGCCGCATGAGCGCATGAGCTAGCGCTTGAACAAATGTTGAGGGGCGCGATAACGCCACCATTACTTTGTTTTCAACGTTCCAGCCGCCGCCTTGAAGTTCAAGTTCCCCCGCCGTTAATTGATAGACAACTTTTGCTCCAAATAACCGACCACAGATCAGAGCAGTTACCGCGGATGGGAAGATGTGGTAGCCAATGTAAATATCTGCTGGGCGCTTAAAGCCTTGTATGAAGGTCCAGAAAAATTTTGCTCCGGCACGACTAAAAATCTTATTTGCCCAATTAGGAGGGCACTCGTAAATCAAATTTGGTAGTTCAGCAATAGGTGCATCGCAAACGAGGATGACTTCTCCGTAGCCGCTATTGACGAGTGGCGTGATATGGGCGTGAAACCAGTTAGGATTGTGAAATGTCCCATTTACGATGATCCGACCGCGGCGCGTTTTTGACTTAAGCCAACCTTTGGTCAAGACGGATATCAGTATAGAAAAGCTATAAGTAAGGGATAGGACAATAGTTGCAATTAGACGGTTCAATGTTGAGATGCTCTCAGTTAGCTTATACTTTGGAGGAGTAGTCGAAGACAGCTTGTTTGTAGACTTCGATAGTCTGACTGGCGACGCTAGTAGGGTGAAATAGTTGTTCCGCTCGATATTTTGCGCTTTCTCCTTGGCAATGACGAAGTTCATCATTACTCAGTAACTTATCTAGCGTGTTAACTAGTTCATCTGCGTCGGTTGGATCGTTGAGTAGCAATCCTGATTTTCCGTCTTCAACCATGTCAGGTATGCCGCACAAGTTAGAGGCGACAATGGGTATACCAGCAGCCATCGCTTCGGCAATGACCATTGGCGCATTTTCTTGAAACGAGGGCAAAACGAGCAGCGCTGCGGTACTGAGTTCTTTGCGCACTGCCGATTGATTCAAACGTCCTGGCATTTCAATGCATTTTGTCAGGCCAAAATCTGAAATAGCATCTTGCAGTTCTTTAAAGTAATGAGGGACTGAAGCTTCACCACACAAGCGGACTTTCAAATCAGGATGTTTCTCTATGAGTTTTGCAGCCGCTTTTACAATGACAAGCGGGTTCTTTCGAGGGTTCAGCCATCCTAAAAATAGTAATGAACCCCGCTTTTCTTTCCTTCGAACTGAATAAGCAAGAGGGTTCAGAGAATTCCAAATATCACTGATTTTTGCGTTGGTTTTCGTGCTGATTGCATGATGTACATAAGGCGCGATCGAGATAATGTATTTTTGTTTGCGCAGTCCAATTGATTCTGACCAGTCCCATAGTTTCGATCTGGTTCGCCAAAAAGGGGCTTTTTCGGTAGGTAGGTTAAGACTGTCAAAGCCATGAACGGTAAATACAGCCGGGAATCCACATTTAGGCGCACTGAATCCCCATGTTTCATGATAATGCACGACTGTCGGTTCCAATTGTCGCAGGTATCGATTCAAGATACGTACGCTAGGTCCAACGATCGCATCCAAAATCATTGGCCATCGACTTCTGGGCAAACGGTGTACAGTTAAACCCTCGTGATTTTCGATAGAGGTTTCAGCAATGTGCTTTTCAATCGTCACAATGTGAAGATCGGTGATGCCCAAGCTGAAGAGCGCCTTTGCCAAACCGACGGTTGCAGTTTCTACGCCGCCTCTAGGTTGATCGATATCTGATGGAAATCTGCTAACTAGAACTACTTTCATTGCAAGTACAATAAATATCCTGAATTTAAAACGAGCGTCTTCTTCTGGCGTCACGTTATGCGGATGATGTAAAACTTTGTAAATTGTACGCTAAAAGTATGATGACATTTAGCATTACAATGTAAACTAAGCCCAGAAGTATTTTGATCTTTAGCAGCTCATAAGTATGTGACACTGTTCCGATACTACAACTTACGATGACTCAAGTGTGTCGGTAAGTGAAAGTATTTTTTTGGCTTGAAAGATGGTTCGTCGAAGAGAAAAATTTGGGTAAATATTTAAAAACCCTGCTTAAAGCAGTGTTTTATTATTCTGGCATTTATAGGATGTTGATATATTTTCATCGAGATCGTATTCCAGTTCTTATGATCCATGGTGTGCTCGATGAGTCTCAAGAGGTGATGTGGACGCCGGGGTGGCGTCGTTTGTCGAGTCGGCAGCTAGAAAATGGGCTAAACGTTCTTCGGCGCTACTTTGTTTTCGTTACGATTGATGAGGTTTCAAAGCTTGTTCGCGGGAAGCAAGTTCCCGACAGACCTGTGATAGCTCTTACGTTTGATGACGGGTATCAGAACAGTATATCCGATGCTTTCCCTGTACTAGAGCGTTTCAATGTGCCAGGAATGGTTTACCTTTCGACGAGCCACGTTCTTGAGCAAATTCCGATGTGGATTGATCGACTCGATTACCTCCTTCAACAACAGGGAAAGAAGGTGGTGAAAATCAAGATTGCAAGTTTGCGTTTCGAAATCAAAACCGAGCCTCGGGAGGCATACCTCAATGATTTCAGAAGGTTTCGTCTGGCAGTAAAGAGTGAATTCTCCGACGACTTAATTCTAATTCACAACCTTGAGAAATTAATGGGTCGGCTAGAGGCGACTGCATTGAGTAAACTCGAGTCGATTTATAATGTAGATAAGGTTGCAAAAATTCTGGAAGGCGATGAAATTAGGAACGCTAGTTCTCTGCTTACGTTTGGTAGTCATACCGTAAACCATCTTCGAGTCGATCGCTTAAGAAAAGAACAACTGGTATTCGAGATAAGAGAATCAAGAAAACAAATTGAGGCGCTAACTTCCTCCTCTTGCACTCATTTCTGTTATCCAAACGGTAATTTTTGTCCAGACGCGCAGCAGGCACTTAGGTTAGCTGGGTATGAAACTGCCGTCACTGTGGAGAATGGTGCGAATAAGATCGGTGATTCTGAACCCTTAGCGCTTAGAAGGTTTTCATTCCCTAACGCGAGTCGTGAGGCAGAAATAGTTCACGATATCGTCGTAAACCTTCTCACGGCTAAAAGTTTAGAAGATCAAGGTGCCGACACTGCTCAACGGTGAGGGCGTATAGCCAGTACTTTAACGATACCCTGCTTTACGAACCCGGGTAAAATAAACCTCCAATACAGAATTGAAGTGATGACGCCAGCTGAGACGAAAGACCCTATGGCAAAAATGAACTGTCCTGCTGATAAATAATTGTTTGTCAGAAACAATAAAACCAGCAAAGGAATATTTAGGCTTAGAGGCAAAATTATTCCCTGCCAGATGTAACTGATATAGCTGATGCCAAATTCTTTTCTAATAAAGTAGGGTACAGTGAATCCACGAGAAATTGTCCAAACGACGGCGACAATCAATACGTGTGAAAAAATTGTAAACTCATAGAATTGGTAGACTGCCAGGTAACTCGCCATGAGGAGTAAGACTGTGAGCACTAGGCTCACGATTCCTAATCTTCCGTGAGCATTTAGGCCAACAAGGATGCTGGCTGGAATGGAGTTTGCAAGCGGCAGTGCGCTACCAATTAGTAGCGTCAGAAGCACGTCAGGCTGATAGAAGCCCGGCCCCATCCACAAATCAATGACAGTGTTTCCAAAGGCTGCAAGCCCTATCAATATTGGCGATACAAGCGCCATTCCAATTTTGAATGAATCCAGCACTAGTTGTATCAGTTCATCTCTGTCTTCTATGTTCGAAATGCTGCCTGACAATGGCACAAACATACCCGAAATTTTATTAATCATTTGTTCACATATGTGAAGCAGTGAGATGCTCCGGGAGAGGATAGCAAGCGAGGCAGGACCCAAAATAAAAGCAACAGAAAATGATGCGGTCTGAAAGGTTAAGACTCTCGGAGCTGTATTGATTATTGCCTTTAAGCCAAAAATCAACATATCTTTTGCGACGTCCGTTTCCCAGACTTTGGGCAAAAGACTAACGCCGGGACAAATCCGTCTCGCCACAATGATTCTCGAAGTAACGGTGAGCATCGTAGCGCCCAAGACGACGTAGCTTAAGTCTATAATGTCGCCACCCAGAGCTAGTACTACGACAACGCCCAAGGCTATCCAGATATCTTGGATTGCGTTTATAGAGTGTTGAAGGTCAAAACGGTGTGATCCTGCGATTACGCCACCCGCCGTATTTCCGACAAATTTTATTGCAAGCGCTAGGCCAAATACCAGAACCAAATAATGAGCCTCTGGAGATGATTTTGTATTAAGGTCGGCACTTATGGATATAATCGTAGTGAATAATAGAACTATTGCGGACGAAATTAATTGGAGAATGCAGAAGACGCTAACTGAACATCTCAGTTTCTCGAGATTGTCGTTTGATCTATAAAATGCAAAGTATCGGCTGAGCGACGATCCCGCGGCAATGTTAAGTAAAGTTAGATATCGAAAAGTTGCCCAGCCGAGATCCCAAATTCCAAGGGAAACTGAACCGAGATTGTCATTGATTTGTCGCGGAATAATCAAGCCAGCGACAAGAATGAGTATTTGAACTAACCAGCTCACGATAATATTCTGTGCTAACTGTGATTTTCCCGTTAGATCAGACATAGGTTATCGTTTCCAACGTTCAATTTGTATGAGAGAGGAGGTAAGAAGATAGATTTTAATACGAACAGTTTTTTGCAAAAAGACATCCTTGCTCTGCATTGGTATCGATTAGAGTTCACGCCGAACAAGGGTCTTTTTTAATAGGCTATTGATATGCTCCTGGCGTTAAGACGCTGCCTGGTTTCCATGTTTTGCCGTTTAAGTCTTTGCGAATATCAAGCCCATACAAGTCTGAAAAAAGACTATAAACGCTAGGTTCGGTGGTAATCAGTCTCCTAGCTTGAGAGCCCAGCTGAATTTCATAGTTCCCTGTGGAGAGATCGTTCGTTGGGTTAGTAATCAGTGGGTCGATGTTTGTCAAATTTCCAATTTCGGTGTCGTTGAATTTGGATAGTACAATGCCATCCGAAAAGGTCCTAAAGTCGACGTTGTAGCTATAATTTAATATCCAATTTGAATTTGAGTTCTCGAACCCGTGAGTAGAGTTGGAATCGTTAGGAGATTGAGTGCAGTCATAGAAAACGTTGCCGATGAATGAAATTTCGGCGTTTTTATCGGCATCCGAAATCGCTGGATCGCTCGAGCCTCCGCTCCGGTTTGCTCTGACAGCTGCAGAATTTTGGCCGCAGTCAATTGTGTTTAAAGCAGCAAACATGCCGTCACCACATGTCGATGTCATTTTACCATTAGTGGTGCAACGCCCCTCAATCGGAAACGCAGCATTGCCTGTGATGTTCACAGCGATGTTCCCTAGAATAGAAGAGAAGGCGTCATCCTCTGTTCCTTTATAGGAAAAAGCGTCGCCAACATTTTCGAGTCGATTGTTTACAAACCAGGCAAAATTGTCCCCCAGATAGCTTTCGCCATCTTGAGCAGTTGTTACCGCAGTGGAATTAGCTGGTTTGATCGCATTGAAAAAATCGTGAACGTAGTTTTCTGAAAAGATGACATGGTAGCAACCTTTTGAATCGTATCCATTCTCATAATTTTCATAAAATTCGTTGCCCCCGATGTACACGTAGTGAGGTCGAGTGGCATGCTTAAAATCGAAAATATTAGAGTTCGAACACTGTATGCTATCCCCCTGGTTGTGATATATCCTCGAGTTCATCAACCAGTAGTAGTAAACCGGTCCTTGCAATTGCAGTCCGTGCAGGTCCTTGTCTGTATCGAAATCGTCCACCCAGCGTCCTAATCCGAAAATGTCTAAGTCATACAAGAACACGAATCGGATTGGGTTGTTTTCGGAAGCCTGCACCCGGAAACATCTCCTTGATTGTGTTGACTCAACTCCGCCAATATTTTTGAGACCGGATCCGCTGCAAGACAGGTGGCGAAGTGTAATGTATTCATGCGGATCTCCGCCGTCAGTGGATTCAAATGCGCCTCTGAAGTCGTCGGTGTCACTGTGGAAGTGAAGGTTATGAAAAATAGTGTGGGTAACCGTGCCCCCGGGACCGCTTTGAAACCTTTCATAATCCATGAGTGGCTGATTGGTCCATCGGGGCGTGCTCGGAGCATTTATACCAATGATCCAGACAGGCTCCGCAGCAGTTCCCGCCAGACGCATTTCCGATATGTCGTCTTGATCTCCGTAAGTTGCGCCATTGCCTTTAATAAAAACCTGACTTCCCGCTTCAAGTTGCCAGGAACCATTCTTCGCCACGTTAGGCAGGGTGCATCTGGGTCTGGCTTCGGATCCCCTGCCGTCGTTGTTAGTGTCGTCGCAGGTTATAGACGAATCTACATAGTACTGCTTCGGGCCGTTCACCCAAGTTGGGGTTTTGAGAGTGATAGGGTCGTAAGGGAATGCTGATATTTGATTTTCACTAGTGGGCAGGGCCGGCATGATGTCGGCGGGTACTTGTCCATCAGGAGCGGGAATCCCTAGGCCGAGTCCAGCTCGGTTAATGCCAACGAGCCTTAGGTCCGTCGCTTGACCCGGCTCCTTGGCAGCAGATGGCATCGCTATATTCAATATGAGTAGTATTAGAGTCCAATAAGGTGCGGTTTTTGATTTCATGATATTCCTTTTCTGAAGCGCAGGGACGTATCAAGATTATATCTCTTTGTTAGTTTTTTTTAGTAACGGTGTCAGCTGCGGAATTGTATTTTTTTGTAAGTGAACCAAAAAATTGAGTGACTGCTAAGTCCTAGCCTGGGTCCACAATGGAAGAGGTTTCGATTCAGTTTCCGAGTGATCTGAAAAGGAATCTGAGGCTTTGGCTAGTGCCTGTTCACTCGACAACAATAGCGCGATGCTGCAATACATGAATGTAGCTATCTGATGAGGCCAGAAGGTTCCTTGAGCCGTGTATGCAACTAGCTGACATACAACGAGGCTAATTACAGATCCCGAAACGGCTATCTGTAACGGCTGAGAGTTCTTGGACGCAAAAATTTTATATGCTGTGAACAAAACAAGAGCATAAAGCGCAAGCATGAATACGAACGCGAAATATCCCCCATCTACGATGAGGTCAAGATAGGCGCTGTGGGAGTGGCCAACATTCGATATAGCAGTCCCAGCCTCCTGTTCGCTTAGTTGAAGATTTATTGCTCGACTTCTAAATCCAAGAATCCCGTGCCCGAAAATAGGTGCCGCCCGAATCTCTCTGAAAACAACCTCCCAGAGCACAATTCTTCCTGATGTTATTTGATAGAGATCTCGCCCGTCTTCATCAACGGTGCCTAGCTGATCACCTTTTAGCGCCTGATTTGAGTAAGTCTCTTCTGAAAACCCGACAGTCATTCGATCAAGCACACCGGGTACTGAAATTATCACGAGCAACGCAATTGGAGGTCCAAGTAGAATAAGGCGCCTCCAACGAATAATGATTAAAAGGGTTCCGCATATCACCCAGGCTCCATACCCAGCGCGGCTACCAGTCAGGAATAAAGCGAGTGTGCAAGCGGCAAACGCGCAAATGAATCCAGCCTTAGATAATTTTGATTGAGCAGTAACAATAAGCGCAATACTTACCCACGCGAAACCTGCAAGCACCCCGCCTAGATCAGTTCTGTGATATCCAATTGTTTGATCAAGCACTCTTAGGGCTCTGTCCCCTAAGTCTTCCCCTTCAAACAGCGTTGGCAACATACGAGAAATGACCTGCAACGCAATAAATACGCCAGTAACAAGCAGGCTCAGTAGGCAGAGTTTTATCCTTTCCGGAGTATTACACCCCTGGACTATCAAGTAGGCTGGAATCACCCACTTAATCCTATTGATAAATTCATCTTTTGTTAGATCGATCAACGATGGAACGGCCAAGTTTTTGGCACTGTAGAAATCCTGCAAGTTATCATAATCGAAGAACAGTCGCGTAAAAGCTGTAAAAAACAATATAAAATATACAGTCAATAATCTTTTAATATTTGGATTGATGGTGGTTGGGGCAACTGTGCGATCTTTTTGAAATATGAATGCAATCAGGACGAAAACCAACAAGATATTATAGGGATTCAGTCCGTCAATATTAAACAAACCGCGAGGAATATCCCTGCGTTCGAGGACAGCTAAAATGGGAATCGCTAAGCAAAGACCTTTGTACCAGTCTCGGAAACTTACGGCAATAGCTAGAATCAAAAAGCAAACAAGAAAGACAACACGCATAATTCAATCAGTATTTTTTGTGGTGGCCAAGGAACTTCGCAGTATTGGCCTATCGAAGATTTCGGTAAACAAAGTTAGCAGAATCCTCGCATGTTTTCATTATTCTGCATCTTAAGCGAACCTAGAGCTGGTGGCTGCCCACAAAGGTGATCTATTTATTGCTTGTCGAAAAGCGCGGAGGTTGCTATTTCTTGTCCGACGTTTAATATTTGAAATGTCTTAACGGTCAAGAAAAGGATGAGGCGGATCAACAGGAAAACAAAACCTTCAATATGCTTTGTTGCACACAACGCGTATGGAGTTCTCGCGAATATTGATACCGGCCACATTGGTGGAATAGAAGTTCAGGTGCCATTGATGGCAAATTGGTTTGCGAAGCGGGGTTTCGACGTTAGCCTTGTCACATGGGATGAAGGAGATGGATATCCCGATGGCCAACTATTCGATGGCGTAAAAAACCTGCAAATATGCAAGAGAACTGACGGTTATCCTATTCTACGTTTTTTTTATCCAAGATGGACCAGCCTTCTTGCTGCGCTAGATAAAGCTGACGCCGATATAATTTATTATAACTGCGGCGATCTTGGGCTTGGACAAGTTGTTCAATGGGCACGAAAACATGCTAGAAAAGTCATGTATTCCGTTGCGGCTATTGTTGATTGTCAGCGAGACCTGCCGTCACTGAAACCGTATCGTGAAAAAATTCTTTACAAGTATGGTCTGCGTCGAGCGGATAAGATCGTTGTGCAGACACTTTCACAGCAGAATCTTCTTGATTCTGACTTCGGGTTGGTGTCAAGCATAATACCTATGCCATCGGAAGGGTTCGCTGACATGAACAAATTAGCGCATTGTCAGAGCATCAGCGAAGGTAGGCGCATACTTTGGGTCGGACGCTTCCAGGAAGAAAAACGAATTGAGTGGTTGTTAGACCTAGCAGAGTGTTGCCCTGCGTATTGTTTCGATGTGGTCGGTAGCTCTAACTCGGATTCAGAATATGCCATGCGAATGACGCGGCGAGCCGAGGCGCTCAATAATGTATTCCTTCATGGGAGGGTTTCCCACGATGAATTAGGTGCTTTCTACTCTAGTGCACACTTACTATGTTCAACATCAATTTATGAAGGCTTTCCTAACGTCTTCTTGGAGGCCTGGAGTGTGGGTTTGCCTCTTGTGACAACATTTGACCCAGATGGTGTTATATCAAATTATAAAATGGGGCGGGTCGTTGACAACGTTCAATCCCTAGCAAATGCGTTGATTGAACTTGAGGAAACATTTGTTTGGAATTCGTGTGCGGCGTCTGCGCTCGATTACTACAACTCTAGGCATTCTGTTGATGCAGTAATGGAGCAGTTCGAGAGCGAGATGTTAAAGTTGGTGTGATTCCTGTCGAAAGACCTCGATGCACGAATGCTGAACCGAACTAGATTAGCTCTCGTAGTTGGTGTTTAGGCGCTTGCCTAGGTTTCGGTTTAGTTCGCCGGCTAACGACTCAAAAATTCCGAGTTCTTCCTGTGTCACTTCACTTTTCCAGTTGCTATCTAGGCTGATTTTTATGTGAGTTTTTGTGCGCATGTTGTTTCCTAAAATATGATGCTCTGTTTTCTTTAGATCAATATTTGACCAGTCAAGATCGAGTGGTTCAATTTCGAGAAATTCACATATGTCAGTAAGAACTTCAGAGGGTTTTTCACAAAGTGTTTCGTAGCTCATTGAGTAAATCTGTTCAGATGGCAGTTGTTTCGTGACCTTGGTCATCTGTTTTATAGTAGAACGCCATTCTTTAACGGCGTGCTTAAATGAAGGAATAAATCGCCGATTCTTGGATCTGCGTGAGTTGCTTTGGGCACGTCCATCTCGAACGATTTCTAGTACACGGATATCCCAACGGTCGTCACCTAATAGATACTTTAGTCGGTTTACATCCTTCGAGCCATCAAGAAAAATGGGGCGTTTCATTATATCGGTGACAGTCCGTGCGAAAACCCAGTTATGTGAGAGTCTATTTTGGTACTCACTCCTCAAATTAGGCATGTGTTCTAGCAGAAAGCGTCTTAACAACTCGAACCACCTGCCGCGCACTTGGGCGCCCATTATACGATTCCAAACGACATTTGAGGACGTAAAATGCGTGTGAAAATCATCGAAAGCGAACTTCATTTTCTGACCGTGTAATCTTTTTTGAAGCGTTTTCCAAAAGTCGCATTCAAGCAAAGCGCTTCCACAAGAGCATTGATAGCTCGCTATATCTCCCATAGCAGTTGCTTTGAGCTCACCTATGGTTGCTATTTTTGGGTGTTGAGCGAGCAGAAGTGTCAGCAGAGTAGATCCAGAAAAGCTTGGCGACAGAATATATACCATTTTCTGTTTTTCAGTATCCAACATAGTTGTCTTGTTTATCGTCGAATTTGTCAAGATGGAAACGATCCATATAAATAATTGTAAATCAAGTTACTTTAAAGCCTGCCCACGTTTGATCGGAGAATCTCACCGTAATACTAATCGATTTTGTTACGTAGACGTCTTCAAGCATGTTAGGAACTTCACGTTCTGGAATCAGATGCGCTAGTCGAAGCTATAGCCAAACATTTCAATTTCTTCAGCGTATAGCTCGTAAACGAATTTAATTGAGCTGTCCGTATAGTACTTCCGATAATCGATAGATTCTCGCTTTAGTAAATGCGGGAGCTCGTTTGAAGGGAGTTTCAGTCTTTGGGCTATAATTTGTATTTCTTCCTCAATATTTTCGAATTTAGCAATGTACTCCACTCCTAGTTCACCTTGCCTATTTTTCAGCCATGTTAATTGAGGTCTAAGTTCAGAATGCCACGTATGTTCAATTAGAAAATCATCAAAAGTACAATCCGCTGATATCTTTCGTGTCCGTTGAAAGTACTCATCACGAGTGACGCTTCTGTACCATGAATGGACACGAGCCCAGGGATTTCTCACAAACGCAAAACTGAAATAATCTGAAAGTTCTTCTTGAGTTAAGCGATAGGGATATCTCAACAATCCGCGCAAATCTCGTAGTGCAGGAATAAAACCCTCGCGGTTTGTTAGGCTTACTAAATCAGACAAGTTTATAGCTTCAATCTCTCGTACAGTTCTATGATCTTGAACTCCGTACTCTAGTTCTTCAAAATGTCCAAGTAACTTCTCGATACTGGTTCCGGCTGTTTTCGGGATGTGAACGAAGAGACATTTGTACTTGTCTGATATCACCGTCTGTAAACCTCTGTGACCCGCCGTTCAGATTTTTTGATGTGAGATGCCACTGATAATAATTCTCCTTCCGAATGATGAAGCGTAGGTGTGCTTTGGTATTTCACACAAAGTTCTCTCAAGCGAAAAGTATAAAATACATCTCGAATTGAATCGAGTTGCGTTCGTCAGTTGATGACTGGTCGAGTTACGGGAGTGAGATAACGGTAAACTATATGTTTACGTTGCCAAAGCGATCAGATGACATACGACTCTTTTCAGACTCCCACAGATTCTCCTACGATGGTTTATATTGTTGGTCGAGGACACTCAGGTTCAACCATGCTCGAGCTTCTTTTAAACCGAAGTCGAAATATTGCAGCCATGGGTGAAATAGACATGTTGGCGCTACAGATATACCGAGATAACAAAACTCGGTGGGTTGGACAGTGCAGTTGTGGAAGTCGACCATTCGATTGCAAATATTGGCGCGCTGTTTTAAGGGATGTCGCTTCTGTTTACCAAAAAGATATTATTGCTGCCCCTTTCTCCTGGAGAATTTCCGACGTTGGATTGGAAGAAGAGTTTGGGATTCATGCGCCTTTGTCTTGGATGACCTATAAATTCCATCGTGTTTTAAGAACCTACGCGTATGCCGGGCCCGGTCATTCAGTAGGGCCATTCGAGCGTACTTATCGAAACTGGATTAAGAACCGTGATTTTGTTGCAACAAGCTATGCGAATCACCGAGATGTTTCCGGGGTTGTTGATGCATCTAAAGACCCCTTGCAAATGCGAGACATAGTAAAATATTCGAAGCTGAAGACAAAAATATTGTTTTTAACAAGAGACGTGAGGGGGCTTGTTTGGTCAGCTTTGAGAAAAAAGCGTTTGACAGCAAGACAGGAAGCTATTTCATGGGCAAAGTTGAATCGTCGTACCTATAATTTACTTAAGGGCGTAGATCCAGACATGTGGATGCAGGTTAAATATGAGGACATCTGCGCAAACACGGAAGACTCCTTGGAGCAAATCCATAAATTCCTAGAGCTCCCCAAGCAGGGATTAACTCCGGAGGAGGAGTTAGCCCGAAGACATACAATAGCGGGCAATCGTACGAGATTTCGGCTATTGGATGAAATCAAAGAAGATCTGGGGTGGCGAGAGAATTTAAGCCACGAAGATCTTCGTATGGTCAATGAAATAGCCGGCGATATCTCTAGTACGCTTGGTTATTAGTGTCAAAAAGCCTTGCTACAGAGTATTATTTGTATTCTTCATACCAAGCAGCGGGATAACCTCCGAGTTGCAATGCCATCTGCTTTAATGCCGGAATGTATTGCGTCTTTAGATGCTCGGCTAACCAGTCTGGTAAAGTCTCTGGCTTTGACGCGTTCACTTTTTTCGCAAAGTTCGAACCCATAAAATCCTCAAGATCCACGTCAAGAAATTTTATCAATTTGGCATAGAGCTTAGCCGGATCATTGGATATTTCGTCATAGTAAACGATCAAGAGTTGGTTTTTGGCAAGCCGGCTTGACCAACGATTAATTATAGATAGGTAATCAGATCTTTCTAGAATTTGAGATTTGCTGAGGTACTCTTTGATTTCTTCTCTGGACATATCCGCGAGAGATATCATCTTTCGTTTGTCGTGGTACTGAATCGTGGACCAGGCACGTTCGATGGGGTTGCGAAGTATTATGATGGCCTTTATATGTGGATAAGCACTTACAAGATCAGAAACATCGTCGTCATCCATAAGTGAGTATGCTGGCGTGATTTCACCTGTAATCTTCCCGGGGTGTCCAGCGAACAAACCCGTGTACCATTCATTACTAGGTCGTCCTAAAAAATAGGAAAGGTTCCATTTTAAGTCGTTTGCGCTCCTGTCTATGAAGCTTTTTCCTATAGCTCTGATGAATCGCCGCCAAAGATCGAAAGAGTAGTGTGAAAAAAAATATCTGACAGCATTATTTTTGTGTTCTAAGAAAGAAGGCGACTTATATTTGTCCTCACGAGTCCAATAATGCAATTCTTTGCGCGAAGGGATCCAGATGGCTGGATGTAGCGAAAGTTGCTCTGAAATCCAAGTCGTTCCGGATCTAGCAGCCCCAATTCCTATGAAATCGGGCCGTTGACGAGTATGACTTTTCTTAGACGGGGCAGTAGTTTGGTTTGGCATTCTTTTTTGTTCGTCCACGGATTCACCGTTCGCATTGCAAACAGGGTTTTGTGATAGATCCTTGGGCGAATTTAATATCCCTTTGATAGTGAAAAAGTTTTTGTCTAGTTGTTTAAAATTGCAAGCAATTCAACAGATGCCTGGCTCAGATCAGAATTTGAGTCAAAAACTTTTACCGTAAATGTATAGCTGCCAAGCTCTAAAAGTGGCGAAGTGTATGTTGTCGAACCTCCAGCACCGGTTGTAATCGGCTCTGTCACGGGTAGCTCTCCGTTTTTTATATAAGTCATCTCATATCCGAAAAGGTCAGATGTTGGCAGAGGACTGCCATCTTTGTAGTGAGTAGGGTTGTCCCAAGTCAAGTTGACAATTGTTCCATTTGCCACTTCTAATATAAACTCAAATTCAGAAGCTGAAGCTACGTTTAGATCATCGGCAGTGACAAGGATTGTTGATGTGCCTAGATCCTTGATCGTGGGAGTGCCTGTTATCTTCGGTAAGAAAGGGTTGGTTGCGTCAAGTGTTGCCCAAAGAGGCAGGTTGTCTGTAAAGAGCAAAACATCCCCTACGTCGACATCGTTGGCCACCAAAGTAAAATTATAAGGCGCACCAACAAACGCGAAATCTGGTGGCGCTCCTTCCAGTGTTGGTGCGTCATTCGTGTTTACCACGCCTAGTGAAAGGTCAGTTAAGGTGACAGTTTCGTTGGCGTCGCTCAATTCAATTGAAATATTGGAAGTGGTGCCCACATCGTCGTTAAGCGGTGTTCCTGTAATCTCGCCGGTTGCAGGGTTGATACTCGCCCATGCCGGCAAGTCTGTTGCAACAAATGAGTCTCCGCCGGAAGCCGTTGGCGTGAATGAGTACGCGACGTCTTCTGTCGCATTTTCCAATGTGCCACTAATCGTTGGAGGGATGTTAGTAATCGTCAAATCAAAAGCAGGTAAGCTGTTAGAGTCTTCCCCGTCAGTTACTGTAACAACAAGATTTGTCAGCATGCCTACGTCTGTATCGTTTGGACTTCCGCTCAATGCACCAGTTATCT
>ERZ1046367.494-NODE-494-length-26895-cov-10.037332_pt1 | contig 26895 bp, 28 predicted proteins | sample MGYA00383091_ERZ1046367 | MGnify/ENA primary metagenome ERZ1046367 (study PRJEB29581, sample SAMEA5548361) | metagenome | biome: marine; feature: coastal; material: water | depth 50 m | study: Short-term variability in the microbial, nano- and picoplankton... | reverse complement strand
TAAACTGCTATTGGAGAAAAATGTTTGAAACCTTAAATGATAAATTTGAAAAAATAGTTCGTGGAATTAGAGGTAAGGCAGTAATCTCTGAGTCAGATCTTGAAGTTACTCTTCGAGAAATTCGTATAGCGCTTTTAGAGGCAGATGTTGCTTTGGTTGTAGTTAAAGACTTTATAAGTACAGTTAAAGAAAATATTTTAGGAAAAGAAGTTTTAAAGTCAATCAAACCTGATCAGATGATCATAAAGCTTGTGCAAGATGAGTTAGTCAATATTCTTGGAGCTGAAAACCAGCCAGTAAAAATTGCATCATCGCAATTAACAAAGATTCTATTTTGTGGACTTCAAGGTTCTGGGAAAACTACTTCTGTAGCAAAACTTGCAAATCACTTAAAGTTTTCATCAAAGAAAAAAATTTTATTGGCATCCGCAGATATTTATAGACCTGCTGCTCAAGAACAATTGAAAATACTAGCTGAGCAAATTGATGTAGTGTTTTTTAATCATAGTTTAAATTCAGTAGCAGAAATAGTTAATGAGACATTAGAGTACGCTCAAAAAAATTTATTTGATATTGTAATTCTTGATACTGCTGGAAGACAAGTAGTTGATGAAAAATTAATGAAAGAATTAATTGCGATTGAAAAAAACTTTTCTCCTCAAGAAACATTATTGGTAGCAGATGCTTTAACTGGACAAGATGCTGCCAATGTAGCTAAAAGCTTTAGTGAGGCGGTAACAATTACGGGATCTATTCTAACACGTATAGACGGTGATAGTAGGGGTGGAGCTGCTCTATCTATAAAATCTATAACTAATTCTCCCATTAAGTATATTGGAGTTGGGGAAAAAATAGAAAACTTTGAGTCATTTCATCCGGAGCGTATTGCTCAAAGAATATTAGGAATGGGTGACATCGTTAGTTTGGTTGAAAAAGCATCAGAGAATATTGATCAAGATGAGATGGAAATTCTAGCTAAAAAAATGTCAAAAGGTAATTTTGATCTAGATGATTTTGCAAAGCAGTTAAAACAAATGGGAAAAATGGGTGGTGTTTCGGGGATTCTGTCTATGCTTCCTGGTGTTTCTAAGGCACAAAAATTAATGGCTGAAAATAAAATTTCTGACAAGTTAATTAATCATCAAATTGCAATTATAAATTCAATGACAAAAAAAGAAAAAGCTGATCCTAATCTTATTAAAGCTTCAAGAAAAATTAGAATTTCAAAAGGGTCTGGAACGAGAGTTCAGGATGTAAACAAACTTTTAAAACAGTTTCTCCAATCTCAAAAAATGATGAAGAGAATGAAATCAATGGGCAAGGGTGGACTACCTAATGATTTAATGCAAAAAATGCAGGGTAACTTCCCACCAAAATTTAACTAGAAAGGAAAAATTATGCCAGTAAGAATTAGATTATCTAGAGGAGGCGCTAAAAAAAAGCCATTTTACAGAATTGTTGTAGCTGACTCAAGACGTTCAAGAGATGGAAAATTTATTGATCAAGTAGGTACCTATAATCCTATGTTGTCAAAAGACAATCCAGAGAGAGTAAAGATGGATGTTGAAAAAACTAAAGACTGGATTGCAAAAGGTGCACAACCTTCAGATAGAGTAACATTATTCTTAAGTAAATTAGGAGTTGTGGAAAAACCAATCATTACTGAAAAAACAAAAAAACATCTCCCTAAGAAAAAAGCTCAAGAGAGATTAGTAGCAGCTAAGGAAAAAGAAGAAGAGGCTAAGGCTGCAGCAGAAGCACCAGCAGAAGCACCAGCAGCAGCAGAAGCACCAGCAGCAGCAGAAGCACCAGCAGCAGCAGAAGTACCAGCAGCAGCAGAAGTACCAGCAGCAGCAGAAGAAAAAAAAACTGAGTAGTAATTGAATAAATCTGACTTAGTTCATGTTGGCACCTTTGGTACTGCTATTGGTTTAAAAGGTGAGATCAAAATAAATTTATTAACATCTGATGTAGAGGTTTTTAAATCGTTTGATTGTTTTTATAATTTTGATTGTTCTATAGAGTGGAAGTTTGATTCTATTGCAATGCGACAAAAGAAATGTGTTGCCAAATTATTGCATTGCAAGTCTCGCAGTGAAGCTGAGGATTTAAAAAATCAAAAAATATATACATCAAAAGAAAATTTTCCTTCTACCAAAGATAATGAATATTACGTAAGTGATTTAGTTGATTGTAAAATTAGGCACAACAATGGAAATGATTTAGGTAAAGTTACTGATGTAAATAATTTTGGAGCAGGTGATTTATTAGAAATTGCTTATAATAATAAAAAAATTTATATACCTATGAATAAGGAAAATATTGTCTCTGTAGATATTGAGAACAAAGTTATTGTTGTGGATCCAATAAAAGGAATAATTGATAATGATTAGTGTTAAAATATTAACAAGTTATCCTGAAATGTTTCCAGGTAGTTTAAAACATTCTTTGATAGGTAGAGCTCTTAAAGAAAATATTTTTACAATTGATACTATAAATTTACATGATTTTGGTATTGATAACAGAAAGAGCGTTGATGATGAGCCTTTTGGTGGAGGTCCTGGAATGATTTTAAGGCCTGATGTAGTTGAAAAGGCACTTTTTTCTATTTCAAAAAAACAAATTTTGAATTCTGCAAAGATATATCTCACTCCTTCAGGAACTTTACTTAATCAAAAAAAGTTAGGATATTTGTCGAAATTAGAGGAAATTATAATTCTCTGTGGTCGTTTTGAAGGTGTTGATCAACGTGCAATTGATATTTTGGGTTTTGAAGAAATTAGTATCGGAGATTATGTCTTAGCTGGAGGGGAGATTGCAGCTCAAGTGCTACTTGAAGGTTGTATTCGTCTCATTCCTGGAGTATTAGGGCATCCGGAAAGTTTATTGGAAGAAAGTTTTTCTAATAATCTTCTTGAGTATCCTCAATACACTAGACCTCAGGTCTGGGAGGACTCTCAGGGAAATAAGCATGATGTGCCAGAAATATTAACATCAGGTCATCATGGTAATATAAAAAAATGGAGACAAGATAAGTCAGTCGATAAAACAAAAAAGATTAGACCAGACTTGATCATTAAGAAAGAACAAGAACAGGATTAGATATGAGCACTTTATTGGAAACGTTTGAAAAAAAACAAATTGAAAGATTAACAGGGAAAAAACGTATTCCTACTTTTCGACCTGGTGATACTCTTAAAATAACAATAAGAATTACCGAGGGTGACAAGTCAAGACTGCAAGCATTTGAAGGAATGTGTATTGCTAGAAAAAATAATTCTGTTAATTCTAATTTTACTGTTAGAAAACTCTCACATGGTGAAGGTGTGGAGAGAGTGTTCCCCTTATTTAGTCCTATCATTGAAAAAATTGAAGTTATTCGTAAGGGTGATGTTAGAAGAGCCAAGCTTTACTATCTAAGAGACAGAACTGGTAAGAGTGCTCGTATTGCTGATCGTGATAGAGGGGATGAAGTTGATCAATATTCAATTATTGAAGAGGCTCCTGTTGAAGAAGTGATTTCCAATGAAAAAGCAAGCTCTGAACAAGCTCAAGAAGTAGAAATTTCAAAGGAAGTAGCTCCTGAAGATACTAAAGTAGAAGAAAAAAAAGAAGAGGCACTAGCAGAAGAAGCTGAAAATAAAACGGATGAACAATCCTAGCCCTAAAACACTTTTTGATAAAATTTGGTCGCATCACCTTGTTCATCAACAAGATGAAGGTACTTGTCTAATATATATTGATCGACACCTCGTTCATGAAGTTACAAGCCCACAAGCATTTGAAGGTCTAAGAAACAATAATAGAAAAGTTCACCGCCCAAAAAGTACTTTTGCTGTTGCTGATCACAATGTTCCAACTTCTGATCGATCAAAAGGTATTGATAATAAGGAGAGCAGAATTCAAGTAGAAACACTTGAGAGCAACTGTAAAGAATTTGGGGTTACTCTTTTTCCTCTTTTGGATAAGAGACAAGGAATTGTTCATATCGTAGGTCCTGAACAAGGCATTACACAGCCAGGAATGACAATTGTTTGTGGAGACAGCCATACTGCTACGCATGGTGCATTTGGCGCGCTTGCTTTTGGTATTGGTACAAGTGAAGTTGAACATGTTTTAGCTAGTCAAACCTTAATTCAACAACCAGCAAAAAATATGAAAATTTCTGTAAATGGATATGTTAAAGCAGGAGTTACAGCAAAAGATATAATACTTCATATTATAGGATTAATTGGAACTGCGGGTGGAACAGGTTATGTAATTGAATATGCTGGTGAAGCTATTAATTCACTTAGTATGGAAGGTAGAATGACTATATGCAATATGAGCATAGAGGCTGGAGCTAGAGCAGGCTTGATTGCGCCTGATCAAACCACTTTTGATTATATAAAAGGAAGACCTTATGCCCCTAAAGATGAGGATTGGAATAAGGCTGTTGCGTTTTGGAAATCATTGCCTTCTGACGAAAATGCAAATTATGATAAAGAAATTAATATTAATGCTGAAGACATTACCCCACAAATTACATGGGGAACAAGCCCTCAAGATGTTGCGCCTGTTAATGGAAAAGTTCCCAACCCGGACACTATTGATGATGTAAATAGAAAAAAAGCTGTTGAGCGCTCACTAGAATATATGGGACTTGAACCAAATCAAGAAATTGAAAAAATTAAAATTGATAAAGTTTTTATAGGGTCATGCACAAATGGAAGAATTGAAGATTTAAGAGAAGTAGCAAGAGTTGTAGAAGGAAAAAAAGTATCTGTTGATTCAATGATAGTTCCGGGTTCTGGTTTAGTAAAAGAACAAGCAGAAAATGAAGGTTTAGATAAAATATTTATTGATGCTGGTTTTGATTGGAGAGAGCCTGGTTGCTCAATGTGTTTAGCGATGAATCCAGATCAACTAAAACCAAAAGAAAGATGCGCATCAACTTCAAATAGAAATTTTGAAGGCAGACAAGGTAGAGAGGGAAGAACTCACTTAGTAAGTCCAGTTGTTGCAGCAGCCTCTGCTATTAAAGGTACTTTTGCTCAAGAGAGTGATTTATAATGGAGCCCTTTGAAGTTTTAAAAGGAATTGCCGCACCTCTTCCTATGATCAATGTTGATACTGACATGATCATACCAAAACAATTTTTAAAAACCATCAAACGCTCAGGCTTAGGTAAAAATCTTTTTCACGAGCTTCGCTTTGATATGCAAGGTAATATTAAAAATGATTTTGTTTTAAATTGGGACCCTTACAAACAGGCTTCAATACTTATTACTGGTGATAATTTTGGTTGTGGTTCTAGTAGAGAACACGCCCCTTGGTCTTTATTAGACTTTGGTTTTAAATGTATAATTGCTCCAAGCTTCGCTGATATATTTTACAATAATTGTTTTAAAAATGGAATTCTTCCCATTAGATTAGACCAAGAAAAAATTGATGTTCTAATGACCCAAGCAAATAATAAAATGCAACTGACCATTAATCTTGATGAGCAAAAAATTATCTCTGAAGATGAGTCATCAATTAAATTTGAAATCGATCTTTTTAGAAAAAAATGTTTATTAGAAGGACTTGATGACATAGCTCTAACACTTCAAAAAAAAGAAAAAATATCTCAATTTGAAGAAAAAATTAAAACAACTCACCCTTGGATTATTTAAATGAGTAATAAAAAAATTCTTGTTTTGCCAGGAGATGGAATTGGTAATGAAGTAATGCAAGAAGTACTAAGGATTATCGATTGGTTATCTAAGACACGATCAATTTCTTTTGACATATCTGAAAGACTTGTCGGTGGAACGGCCTATGATAAGGAGGGAGACTCTATAAGTGACTCTACAATGCAAGAAGCCATTGATGCGGATGCAGTTTTATTTGGTGCTGTTGGAGGACCTCAATGGGATAATGTTGAGAGAGAAAAACGTCCTGAAGCTGCGCTTTTAAGATTAAGAAAAGAATTAGATTTATTTGCTAATTTGCGACCAGCTGTTGTATTTGATGCTTTAGCAGACTCATCACCTTTAAAATTAAACCTAGTTAAAGGATTAGATATTCTGATATTAAGAGAATTAACCAGTGGTGTTTATTTTGGACAACCACGAGGTGTTACGAAAATAAATGATGATGAAGAGAAAGCAATAGATACACAAAGTTATACCACCTCTGAAATCACAAGAATATCACGTGTTGCTTTTGATTTAGCAAAACTAAGAAATAATAAAGTTACCTCTGTAGAAAAATCAAATGTTATGGAAACAGGCATGTTTTGGAAAAATGTTGTAACTAAACTTCATCAACAAGAATCACAAGATGTAGAACTCCATCATATGTTAGCAGATAACTGCGCAATGCAACTTGTCAGGAACCCAAAACAGTTTGATGTTATATTAACAGATAATTTATTTGGAGATTTGTTAAGTGATATAGCTGCAATGTTAACCGGATCTCTTGGTATGTTACCCTCAGCATCTCTTGGTCCTTTAGCGGAAAATGGTTCTAGAGCTGCGATGTATGAGCCTGTTCATGGCACTGCGCCAGATATTGCAGGTCAAGGTAAGGCCAACCCTCTTGCAATGATTATGAGTTTTTCAATGATGTTAAAATATAGTTTTAATATGCTAGAAGATAGTGACTTAGTCGAAAAAGCAGTTCAAGGTGTATTGTCAAAAGGTATACGAACAGTTGATATAAATGATGGTTCCAATGAAATAGTATCAACGCAAGAAATGGGGAAAGCTGTTATTGAAGAATTAAAAAAACTCTCGGGTAATTAAAAAATTAATATGGGTAAAAAATATAATGTGGCAATAGCAGGAGCAACTGGAAATGTTGGTAGGGAAATAATTCAGATCTTAGAGGATAGAGACTTTCCTATCGATAAATTATATTTACTTGCTTCTTCTAGATCAAAGGGACAGAAAATTGATTTTAAGGGAGATGAAATTGTTGTTGAGGATTTAGCAGAATTTGATTTCTCTAAAGTGCACATAGGTTTATTTTCTCCTGGGGGAAAAGTATCAGCAGAATTTGCACCTAAAGCAGCTAAAGCTGGTTGTGTTGTTATAGATAATACTTCTTATTTTAGAATGCATGAAAACGTTCCTCTTATAGTTCCAGAAGTAAACGCTTCTTCTCTTGAAGAATTTTTTAATGATGATGATAGAAGTAATATTATTGCTAATCCTAATTGCTCAACAATTCAAATGGTTGTGGCTTTAAAGCCTCTTCATGATGAATCAATAATTAATAGAGTGGTAGTATCTACTTATCAGTCAGTGTCTGGTGCAGGAAAAGAAGCAATGGATGAACTATTTAATCAAACACAAAATGTTTATACAAATAAAAATATTGAAAAAAATAAATTTACAAAACAAATTGCTTTTAATGTTATCCCGCACATTGATAGTTTTGTGGATAATGGAAATACAAAAGAAGAAGAAAAAATGATTAATGAAACAAAAAAAATCTTGGATGAGGGTATCAAAGTATCTGCAACTTGTGCCCGTGTTCCTGTTTTTATTAGTCATGCAGAATCTATAAATGTGGAGTTTGATTCCCCTTTAAGTGATGAGAAAGCATCAGATCTGTTAAAAAATTTTGATGGTGTTTCTGTTATAGACTATAGAAAAGATGAGGGATATGTAACTCCTGTTGAAGCTGCTGGAGAAGATAAGGTTTATGTAAGTAGAATTCGAAATGACGATAGTGTTGATAATGGTCTTAATATTTGGGTAGTTTCAGATAATCTTAGAAAAGGCGCAGCATTAAATGCAGTTCAGATAGCAGAAATTGTTACAAATAAATATTCAGCCTCATTAAATAACTAATCATCTTTGATTAACCTCTTACCGTAAACTAGAGAATCCTGCATTTCATATTTATTTATTTTATAGAAATTTTTAATTTTAATATTTGTATTACGAACAAATAAATTAATTTTTGGACAACCTATCTCTAAAAGTTTTTTTTCAACAATTGATAATATTAATGATCCAATTCCTTGTTTTTGAAACTCAGGAAGAACTGTTAAATAATAAATATATCCTCGATGACCATCATACCCTGCCATTGCAGATGCAATAACTCTATTTTTAGATTCTCCGACAATAAATAGACCATCTTTTATTAGTAATTTTCTATTAATATCTTTTAAAGGGTCATTCCAAGGTACAGCAAGTTTGCAAGTTTTCCATAAATTAATAACAGTATCTGTGTCAGACTTTTTGAATTTTCTAAATTTTGTGACAGTCATATTAATATGGCGGTCTCGTAGGGACTCGAACCCCAAATCCATGTTCCGAAGACACGTGTGATATCCATTTCACCACGAGACCAATAATTTTACACATTATTTTATTTCGAAAATTTTTCTAGTTTTTCTATAAAATCTTGAAGAATTAAATCTCTTTTAATTTCATAAACAATCTTAACTGGATGTCTATTTTCATTAAATTTCCAAGTTTTATCATCTAAAAGAATGGGTGAAGGAATAATATTAGTAGGTGTCCATTCTTCGTTTAAAACCCATGAAATTGCTGCCATGTCCCATATTTCCTTCGACCATCCTTTGTGGTTGTCATTATACTCTTTAAATCTCATAGCTAAAAATTTTCCTATTTTACCATGTGGTTCAATATACTTTTCAATTTCAGGAACGGTAGACATAAGATGAGAAGTTACGCCATTACAAGGCACTAATATAAGGGAAACACCACTATCAAATAATACTTGAGAGCCTCCAATATCTTGTTTTAAGTTAAACTCATTATTGTTTGGCCAGTAAAGAGCATTTCCGCCTAACCACACAACAACAATTTTATTAATTATTTTTGGTTCTTGTAATATAGCTGATGCAACATTAGTTATAGCTCCTATAGCAATTACATAAAGAGGATCATCCTCTGAACATTTTATGGCACTTTCAATGATATTATCTGCAGCTGGAGAGTTTATAGGTGTTTTTGCAAAACCAATATATTTTTTAGATCCCTTAAAAACAAAATTATTTTTTTTTAAATTTATTTTTTCAAGTAAGCGAAAAATTTCATCATAACTTAACTCCATTCCTTTTTGTGGATCATCTGATCGACTATTCATTGAAAACGGCGCTGCATTTATACTTAATGTATTTATTCTTTTGTGTGAAAATAACATTTGTACCAATGCAAACTGATCATCAATTTCATTATATGTATCGGTATCAAGAATTGCTTTTACAATTCCTTTTCTTGGCTTGAGAGTTTCAAGAATTTTATTATTTTCTCTATAAAGTATCATATTACATTTAAAATTATTGTATTTACCAAGAACTATTTGGTTGTTTTAGAAATACTATCTCTTCTGGTGTAGATTGACGTTTTAAAATATTATTTCTATGGGGGTATCTTCCAAATTTTTTAATAGGGATGGAGTGATCATTCCATGCTTTTTTAACTTTATCAAAATGCTTAAATGATTTTAAATAGGTATCAATAAGTTTATGACCAAAGATATGATCGCTGATATCTTCACTATGAATTAGTGGCATTAAAAGAAAATGAATTTTATTTTGATTTAACTCTTCAAGGTATCCTCGATCAACAGCTTCATTTACAATCAAACGAGTTTTATAATCTTGCGAAAAAGCAGCAGAACTGTCTCTAAAGAGATTCCTAGAAAATTGATCTAAGAGTATCACTAAAGCAACACTTTCCTCCGCTGTATCTTGCCAATCATCGTATTCATTATTAATTGCTTTTTTAAGATCTTCTAGAAATAGTATTTTAATTTTTTCATCATATTTATCATCTTTTTTAAACCAATCTTCCATATCAGATTGAATAAACCAGAAGTCTGAGATAGCTTTTGCTCTTTCATTCATATGATACCTATAATATAGAAGATCGACTTTCATGACATTAATTAAATTAAATAACAAGATTACTAAGTGCCGTCAGTGTAAACGTTTAGTTAGTTTCAGAGAAAAAATTGCTAGTAAAAAAAGACGTCAATATATTGACGAACAATATTGGGGTAAACCTATTACAGGTTATGGTGATGGTGAGGCTCAGTTACTTATGATTGGTCTTGCTCCTGCCGCTCATGGAGGCAACAGAACTGGAAGAGTTTTTACAGGTGATAAATCAGCGGATTTTTTATTTGACTGTCTTTATAAAACAGGTTTTTCTAACCAAAATATTTCTGTTTCAAGAGAAGATGGCTTAGAATTACGAAATCTTTATTTAACTACAGCGCTAAAATGTGTTCCTCCTGAAGATAAACCTAAACCAGAAGAATTAAAGACATGTTTTAAATTCTTTAAAGAGGAAATAACTTATTTAAATAAAATTAATACTATTGTAGCACTTGGTAAAATAGCTTTTGATGCTTGTTTAAATTTTTATATGCAGGATTATAATATTAAAAAAAAAGATTTTATTTTCCAGCATGGTGGAAAATATTATCTTCCAGATAATAAAATTTTAATAGGTTCCTATCATCCAAGTCCTAGGAATGTTAATACAGGAAGAATAGATAAAAATAAGATGGTTAAATTATTAAATAAAGTTCAAAAAATTATGAGTAGATAATGCCAATAAAAAGAAAATCTAGTATTAATAAAATATATTATGAAAGTATTGGGCAGAAAACTTTATTTGGGCATGATAATATTCATTTCAAAACAGTTAATCATCCTAAAAAACACCGATTTAAAAATATATGTTCTCAATTTAATCTAAAATTAATTATTCAAAAAAAATCAATGTTTTTACAAGTAGTTAAATTAACATAAGTGAAAATTTTTTTTTATTTTGATCCAAAGTTATTAATTTATGGATTTCTTATAGTTTTTTTTGCGAGTTATGGACAAACTTTTTTTATATCACTTTTTAATACTGAGATTAGAAGCTTTTATAATCTCACTGATGGCGAGTTTGGATTTGTTTATGCAATTTCTACTTTACTAAGTTCTTTTTTTTTAATTAGTTTTGCTAAGTTAATTGATCGCATTGATCTTCGTATATATTCACTTTTAGTAACTTTAGGTCTTTTCATAGCATGTCTTGGTATGGCTTTTTTAATCAATAATATTTTTTTTCTCTTTATTATTATTTTTATGCTTCGTTTTTTTGGGCAAGGAGCAATGACTCATGCAGGAGAAACTACAATGGCTCGTTATTTTGGTAAAAATAGAGGAAAAGCATTATCTGTTGCTACTCTTGGAGGCATGACCGGTGTTATGTTTCTGCCTTATATCTCATTAAATCTAATAAAAGATTTGAATGTTAGTCAGCTTTGGCTTTATGCGAGTTTTTCAATTATATTATTTATTCCTTTTCTATTTATTACATTATCTGGTCAACAAGTTAGGCATATAAATTTTCAGAAAACACTTAAAGATAACCCATTAAATAAAAAATTACGAACAAGAGATATAATTAAGGATCGAAAATTTTATATTTATCTACCTTTGTCGATAGCATCTCCATTTATTTCTACAGGATTAATGTTTCATCAAATATATGTTTTTAATCAAAAAGGTTGGTCATTAGAAATGCTTGGCAATGGGTACATTTTGCTAGGATTTTTTTCAGTTATTGGTCTACTATTTGGAGGGCCAATAGTTGATCGGCTTGATACGAAGAAGACCGCCATCACTGTTTTGTCCCCTTTGTTTTTAGCTGTAATTATTTTATTATTTTTTGATAGTGTGTTTTTTTTAATAATTTATATGTGTCTTTATGGCCTAAATATGGGGATTAGCACGCCATTTATTGGTTCATTATGGGCAGAGATTTATGGTGTTGAGAGTTTGGGAACTGTCAAAGCCCTTCTTCATGCAGGAGCTGTATTTGCAAGTGCATTATCACCTTTAGTATTTGGTTATTTTATAGATTGGGGATTAGGTATTTTTACAATTGGAATTGTCAGTATAGTAATAATAATTGTTTCTACACTTCTTCCAATTTATAATAAGTTGCCATGAATGAAAAAGTATCTGATAGTATTAAATATCTTATGAATGAATATAAAAGATTGGCTGATAAAAAAAATAAAGGAGTTCTAACAAATGCAGAAAAAGAAACCCTTGAGAATTTAAAAAAATTTTTAGGAAAAAAATAATGAGTTTTACAGTTGAAGATCATTATGCAGGTTTTTTTAAAAATAATTTTATAAAAAAAGATAATAATCAGATTAGTATATTGAAACAAATTCAATCTACGTGGGATGATTTTAATAAAAAATCTATGTTTTTTTCTAAATCAAAAAAGCTAGGTATTTATGTTTATGGAAGTGTTGGAACTGGAAAAACTTTTTTACTTAATTTATTTTCTCAATTTAGTAAGCAGGGTAAAAAAATACACTTTAACCACCTTATGAATGATATTCATCATGCTATAAATTTAGAAGGTGATAAAGAAAAAAAATTAGAATCTTTTGTTAAAAATTTATCTAAAAATATTAAAATACTTTTTATTGATGAATTACATATCTTTAACATCGTAGATGCGCTTATTGTAAAAAAAGTTTTTCATCTTCTTGAGGAAAATAATATTTTCATAATGACATCATCTAATTTTAGTCCAAACGAATTGTATCAAAATGGCTTACAAAGAGCAGATTTTTTGCCTTTTATTAATCATATAAATAAAAATTATAATATTATTTCAGTTGAGGGTGATCAAGATTATAGGAGGCTAACGCTGAATCAATCAAAGACTTATTTTACTCCAATAGCCCATGATACTTCAGATGAGTTCCATAAACTTTTTGAGAGATTAGTTGATAGTAAAAGTTTAACAACTAAAATTATACAATCAAAAAGTAGAAAAATTAATTTTACAAAATGTTCTGCTAATGTTGCGTTATGTAATTTTGATTTTATTTGTAATACTAATCTTGGTCATGAGGATTATACAAATATTGCTAAAGAGTTTAATCTAATTTTTATTGAAAACATCCCGATAATGAATAATGATTTAAGTGATCAATGTAGAAGGTTTATTAGCTTAATTGATATGCTTTATGATAAAAAGAGTTCTGTTGTTTTACTAGCTGAAAGCCCTATTTCATTATTATGTCAAATTAATTCATTAAAAAAAGAATTTGAAAGAACAGCAAGCAGGCTTTATGAAATGACAATTATTCAACCCACATGAAAAAAAAAATATTTATTACATTAGCCATAATCTTGCTTGCAGGTTTTATAGCATATGCTTCGGCAGGATATTATGTTGCCAATAGTATTTTGAAAATTGATCACTCTTGTGGATGGCATGAAGATGCTCTACCTAATACATGGAGCACAAAAATTGATGCTCATGAATATAATAACTTATCAAGAAGCAGACTAAGAGAAAACTTTCCCTCAACTGAATATCATCTTGATGAGTGGGATAATGTATATTTTCCTTCTCGAGAGAATGGAGTGCAGCTTAATGGATGGCTATTTAATTATTTTGCAGACCGGCCTATTGTCATAGTTGTTCATGGAATTTTTCCAAATGGAAAATGTAAACCAGAATCTAACTTAATTGCTAGTTTATTAATTAAGCAAGGGATTAATGCATTAACTATTGATCTTCGAAATTATGGACAAAGTGACATTACCTCTGATTATGAAGATTTAGGACTAAGATCATACAATGATGTTTTAGGTGCTTATGATTTTTTACAAAAAATTGGGTATGATAGTAACAAGATAGGTTTGCATGGTATTTCTCTAGGAGCTGTGCCAGTTATATTTGCTGCCAGCGAAGAGCCTAATATCAAAGCCATTTGGTTAGACAGTTCATTAGCAGAATTTAAAATGGTTCTTAAGGATGAGATATCACGCTATGGTTTATCAATTGAATTCGGCCCGGTGGTAAGTTTTTTTGGACAATTACTTGCAGGTGTTGACCCAACAAATTTGAATCCAGTTAAAAAATTATCAAAATCTCAATCATATTTTTTTACTCATGGTGATAAAGATCAACGAATGCTGGTGAGACATTTTGAATTTTTCAAAAAATATTCAATAAAAAACAATATTAACTCTGATTTCTGGTTAGCAAATAATTCTTATCATGTAGATGCTATGTTTAAGTATCCAGATGAATATGCCTTAAAAATGAGAGAATTTTTTGAGAACAATCTAAAATAAAAAGTCGGATTGTCTTTGCTAGTCGTACCTTGGCAGACACTTCTCTAGTAAAAAAACTCGGTATTCATCAAACGGCGGGTAAGATGAAAATATTTCTAGGCGTTCCTCCGAAGCAAAGAAATTGAGTTACAATCCGACTATGTCCTGATTACTACAAAGATAATAAAATTCAACTTTTGCGGACATATAAGATATAAAAATTCATTGATTTTTAAGGAAATTTATTGTTAAAATCTTAACTATCCACAGACTTATACACATTTTGATATTTATTGTTTTATCATTAGAAACTATAATTTTTTTTGAATTTCTGCAAAAAAAATATACTTAGTGTTAATAAAGTACCTATTTTAAAATAAGAAATGTCTTTGAATCGCCCTTTATCCCCACACCTTTCTATTTACAAAAAGGTTTTACCAGCAGTTTTTTCTATTTTTCATAGATTTACCGGTATTGGGATGAGTATTGGAGCTCTTTTATTATCAATATGGATTATTCTAATTGCTTTAGGCCCTAATTATTTTTCAATATTTCAGTCCATCAGTTCATATGTAATTTTTAAGGTTTTTTTATTTTTTTGGACTATGGCGATTTTTTATCATCTTTTTAATGGCATAAGATATTTGATTTGGAGTTATGGAAAAATGATGGAATTAGATGTTGTTTACAAAAGCGCTTATATTGTTTTAGCTCTATCAATATTATCCACTTTATTTGTTTGGCTATCTGTATGAAAAATTATGCAAATAAATGGATACTACAAAGAATAACTGCGGTTATTTTAATACCTCTTACTTTTTGGTTTGTGTATCAGTGTGTTTTACTTTCAAACTATGATTATCAAGAAACGAAAGCATTTTTCTTATCAAAATTTAATTCATCACTTTTTTTTATTTTAGTAATAGCTATGTTGTACCATGCAAAGCTAGGTTGTGAGACGATAGTTGAAGATTATGTCACATCAGATAAATTAAAAAAAGTTACTATATTATTTATAAGCGCCTTAGCTTATTTATTTATGATTTTAACAACCCTCTCTATTATATTTATGATTAATTTATGAGTAATTCTTATAAAGTAATTGATCATCATTATGATGTCGTTGTTGTAGGTGCTGGTGGATCTGGTTTAAGAGCAACCTTAGGATCTGCTGAATCTGGTTTAAAGACAGCATGTATTTCAAAAGTATTTCCAACAAGAAGTCATACAGTTGCGGCGCAAGGCGGTATTGGTGCAGCGTTAGGCAATATGGGTGATGATAATTGGAAGTGGCATATGTACGATACAGTCAAGGGATCTGATTGGCTCGGAGATCAAGATGCAATAGAGTATTTATGCTCTAATGCTCCCGAGGCTGTAATTGAATTAGAAGAATATGGCATGCCATTTAGTAGAACGGAGGATGGTAAAATTTATCAAAGACCATTTGGTGGACATTTAACGAATTATGGAGAAGGAGCTCCAGCGATGAGAGCTTGTGCGGCGGCTGATCGAACAGGTCATGCACTTTTACATACTTTGTACCAACAATCACTTAAACACAATGTAGAGTTTTATATTGAGTATTTTGTTCTTGATTTAATTATGGATAATGATGGAAACTGTAAAGGTGTTGTTGCATGGTGTTTAGAAGATGGATCAATACATAGATTTTTATCACACCAGACAATACTTGCGACGGGAGGCTATGGGCGAGCATATTTTTCTTCAACAAGTGCGCATATTTGCACAGGAGATGGAAGTGCAATGGCTTTAAGACAAAACCTACCTTTATCAGATATGGAATTTATCCAGTTTCATCCTACAGGAGTATATGGTGCAGGGGTATTAATTACAGAGGGCGCAAGAGGCGAAGGTGGTTACTTAACTAATAGTGATGGTGAAAGATTTATGGAACGATATGCACCTAATGCAAAAGACTTAGCCTCAAGAGATGTAGTGAGTCGAGCTATGACAATCGAAATAAATGAAAATAGAGGTTGTGGTGAAAAAGCAGATCATGTTCTTTTACATTTAGAACATATAGATTCTTCAACATTGCACAAAAGACTACCAGGTATTTCAGAAACAGCAAAAATTTTTGCTGGGGTGGACCTTACTAAAAATCCAATTCCAGTTCTACCAACAGTTCATTATAATATGGGAGGTATTCCCACTAATCACAGAACTGAGGTCCTTCGACCAACCGCAGATAATCCTGATGCTATATGTGAAGGCTTGTTAGCTATTGGAGAAGCAGCATGTGTTTCTGTTCATGGGGCTAATCGATTAGGTACCAATTCTTTAATCGATCTAGTAGTTTTTGGAAAAGCTTCAAGTATTACAGCATCTAAAAAAGTAAAACCTAATAACAAACCAGTTGATGTTGAGTCTAGTGTATTAGATCCAATTTTGGAGCGCTTTGATAAAATTCGATACAATAAGGGTGATAGTTCAACAGGAGAATTAAGAATTTCCATGCAAAAAGTTATGCAAGAAAAGTGTGCTGTTTTTAGAACTGATGAGCTTATTTCAAAGGGTATTGAAGAATTTAATCATATTGAAAGCTCAATGGATAATGTAGATGTTAAAGATAAATCAATGATTTTCAATACGGACCTTACAGAGTCATTAGAGTTACATAATTTAATGGCTCAATCTAAAGTAACACTTCATTCTGCTTTAAATAGAACAGAAAGTAGAGGAGCGCATGCAAGAGAAGATCATCAAGAAAGAGATGATTCTAATTGGCTTGTTCATTCATTATCGTGGCTTGATAATAAAGGTAATGTGAAGATGGGTGCAAGACCTGTACATATGAATACGTTAACAAATCATGTTCAGCCTATTCCTCCTAAAAAAAGAGTTTACTAAATGGTTGAGTTCACACTACCAACCAACTCAAAAGTAATAAAAGGAATTACTCATCCTGTAAAAGAAATATCTGAAAAACCAAAAAAGATAGTTATTTATCGCTGGAACCCTGAAGATCAAGGCAATCCTCGTTTGGATAGCTATGAAATTGATTTAACAAAATGTGGTCCAATGGTTTTGGATGCTTTAATGAAAATTAAAAATGAGATTGACTCGTCATTAACTTTTAGAAGATCATGCCGAGAAGGAGTATGTGGTTCATGTGCTATGAATATTGATGGCGTTAATACATTAGCTTGTCTGAAACCTATTGAAGAGGTTAATGGTGAAATAAGAATTTATCCATTACCACATATGCCAGTTGTAAAAGATTTAGTTCCTGATCTTAGTAAGGCATATGAGCAATTAGCTTCAATCAAACCTTGGCTGCAGCGTTCAACTGAAAATACAGATACTGCTATTAAAGTGACTGAAGAAAAAAAACAAAGCCCTAAAGATAGAGAAAAACTAGATGGTCAATGGGAGTGTGTACTGTGTTTTTGCTGCACAACATCTTGTCCAAGTTATTGGTGGAACAGCGATGAATATTTAGGTCCAGCAGTTTTAATGCAAGCGGCGAGATGGGTCAATGATTCTAGAGATGCAGAAAGAAAAAATAGATTAATGGCGGTTAATGATTCGATGAAGCTCTACCGCTGTCACTCTATTATGAATTGCACACGTTCATGTCCGAAAGGTTTAAACCCAGCTAAAGCTATTGCTGATTTAAAGAAGGCTATTGTTACAGAATTATAATTCTTGTATATGACCATCATGAGAAAGAAAATTGCTCTCGTCGGAGCAGGAAATATCGGCGGAACTCTTGCACATTTAATTGGATTAAAAGAACTAGGTGATGTTGTTCTAATTGACATTGCAGATGGTATGACAAAAGGAAAAGCACTTGATTTAGCTCAATCCTCTACTATTGAAAGTTTTAACGCTAAGATGAGTGGTTCCTCGAATTACCGTGAGATGAAAGATGCTGATGTGGTTATTGTGACAGCAGGATTTCAACGTCGCCCTGGAATGACAAGAGATGATTTAGTAGAAAAAAACTCTGCAATTATTCAAACAGTTGGAAAAGGAATAAAATCAAATTGCCCACAAGCTTTTGTTATTTGTATTACCAACCCTCTTGATGCCATGGTAAGTATTCTTCAAAAAGCTGCAGGATTAAAAACCAATATGTGTGTTGGTATGGCGGGAGTTCTTGATAGCGCCAGATTAAAATATTTCCTAGCAGAAGAGTTTAAGGTGTCAGTAGAAGATGTTAGCGCTTTTGTTCTTGGAGGACACGGTGATACAATGGTTCCCGTTATTAGATACGCGACTGTTGGAGGAATTCCGGTACCAGAATTAATAAAATTGAAATGGTCAACTCAGAAAAAAATTGATGCTATTATCGAAAGAACAAGAGATGGTGGTGGTGAAATTGGAAGATTAATGAAAACAGCTTCAGCATTTTACGCGCCTGCTTCATCTGCAATTGCAATGGCTGAGTCTTTTTTAAAAGATCAAAAAAGGGTTTTACCTTGTGCCGCATATTTGAATGGGCAATACGGTGTAAAAGGTTTGTATGTCGGTGTTCCAGTAGTAATAGGTAAAAAAGGAGTTGAGAAAGTCTTAGAATTGCAATTAAATGCAAATGAAAAGAAAGAATTTAACAATTCAGTGAAAGCCGTTAAAAATCTAACAGCACTTGCAAAAAAATTAACTTCTAAAAAATGAATTTAATTTAATCAGTGTCAGTTTAAAGAAAGAATAATTAGTTAGTAAGTAATCGAATGAATTTACACGAATATCAAGCTAAAGAAGTTTTAAAAAAATTTGGATTACCTATACTTGAAGGCAAGTCTTATGATAAAAATTTAGATTCTATTGAAAAGGATATCGGTGATTTAAGTGGACCACCTTGGGTAGTTAAATCTCAAATACATGCAGGTGGCAGGGGTGCTGGTTATTTTAAGAAGTCTTTTAATGATAAAGGCGGCGTACAAGTAGTATTTGAAAAAGAGCAAGTGTCGGCCATTGCATCTTCAATGATGGGCAATATATTAGTAACAAAACAAACAGGAGATCAAGGCAAAACAGTTAACCGAATTTTTATTGAAGAAGGATGTGATATTCAACGAGAATTCTATCTCAGCTTATTGATTGATAGAAAGTCTTCATCAGTAATGATGATGATTTCTTCTGCAGGAGGTATGGATATTGAAGAAGTTGCTATTTCTAGTCCTGAAAAAATTATTAATATTCATTTTGAAACAAATAAAAATATTTCCCTAGACAAAAACCTGCAAACAAAACTAGATATTAGTCAAAGTCAATTTGAAGAATTAAATTCTATCACTAACCAACTTTTATTAGCCTTTAATTCTATAGATGCATCAACGATTGAAATTAATCCTTTAGTTTTAAATAAACAAGGCAGCTTTGTAGTATTAGATGCTAAAATCAGTTTAGATGATAACGCTTTATTTCGTCATCCTGAGTTAGTTGAATTAAAAGATTTGACTGAAGAAGATCCTTTAGAGTTACAGGCAGCAGAACACGATATGAATTATGTGAAGCTTGATGGATCTATTGGTTGCATGGTTAATGGTGCAGGACTTGCAATGGCAACAATGGATATCATTAAGCAATTTGGTGAAGAGCCGGCTAATTTTTTAGATCTAGGTGGTACTGCAAATAAGGAGAGGGTTATAATGGGTTTTAAAACAATCCAGGCAGACTCAAATGTTAAATCTATTTTAATAAATATTTTTGGCGGTATTATTCATTGTGATATGATTGCTAATGGTATTGTTGATGCCGTTAAAGAATTAGATTTTAAATTACCTTTGGTTGTTCGTTTTCAAGGCACTAATGCAAGTGAGGGAAAAGATGTGATTAATAATTCTTCCTTAGGTTTAATTTCAATTGATGATTTTACTGAAGCTGCAAAAAAAGTAGTAGAGTTAGCTAAAAAATAAATATGTCCATAATTATTAATAAAAACACAAAAGTAATTTGTCAGGGATTTACAGGCTCTCAAGGAACTTATCACTCTCAACAAGCAATCGATTATGGAACGCAAATGGTCGGCGGTGTTACTCCAGGCAAAGGAGGAACAACACACTTAGGCCTTCCTGTTTTTAACTCAGTTAAAGAAGCAAAAAATAATACACAAGTAGATGCAACGGTAATTTATGTTCCTGCAAAATTTGCTACTCAAGCAATACATGAAGCGCTTGATGCAGAAATAAAAATAATTACCTGTATCACAGAAGGTATACCAGTTCTTGATATGGTGGAAATAAAGAAAAGAATAATTGAACAAAAAACGTATTTTATAGGTCCTAATTGTCCTGGGTTAATAACACCAGGAGAATGTAAAATTGGAATAATGCCAGGATTTATTAATAAGCCTGGAAAGATAGGGATAGTGAGTAGATCAGGCACTCTGACTTATGAAGCTGTTTGGCAAACTTCTCAAGTAGGACTAGGTCAAACGACGTGTGTTGGAATTGGGGGAGATCCTGTTCATGGAATGAATTTTATTGATTGTCTTGAACTATTTTTAAAAGATGATGACACAAAAGGAATTCTCATGATTGGAGAGATAGGTGGGACTGCGGAAGAAGATGCAGCCGAATTCATTTTAAATTCTCCTATAAAAAAACCAATGTCTGCATTTATTGCAGGTGTTTCAGCCCCAAAAGGAAAAAGAATGGGACATGCTGGAGCTATTATATCTGGTAATAAAGGGACTGCTCAATCAAAAATTGAAGCTCTTCAGGCAGCAAATATTACTGTTGCGCCCTCACCTGCTAAAATGGGAGAGACTATGTTGGCTGAAATGCAAAAAGGGTATAATTAAGTTTGAAATCTAATAATATTGCTTCAATTAAATCAGTGTATAAAGGAAACAATGAACGATAGTTTTTTAAACAGCGCTAATGCGCCTTATGTCGCTGAACTTTATTTTAAATATTCAAAAAGCCCTAATGATGTTGATGAGAGTTGGAAAAGTTTTTTTTCTTCACTAAATGAAGATGAGCTTTCTGTTCTTGCAGATTTTGGTGGCCCAGAATGGAAGAAGAGAGATACTCATGTCATTGATGACATTTCTTTTGATAAAGTTATTCGTTCATCATCAGGAGTAGATTTTAATAGTTTTAAAACTTCTACTTTAGACTCAATTAGAGCTTTACGATTAATACGTGCATACAGAATTAATGGACATCTAATTGCAAACTTAGACCCTCTTAACCTGCATGAGAAGAATTATCATCCTGAGCTAGATTATGAATCATACGGGTTTTCTGAAAATGATTTAGACAGAGAGATTTTTATAGATGGAAGTTTAGGTTTGGAAACTGCTACCTTAAAAGAAATAATAAAAATTTTAGATGTAACTTATGCATCATCTATTGGTGTTGAATTTCTACATATTCAATCTGTGGAACAAAAACAATGGGTGCAAGAAAGAATAGAGGAGGCTTACAATAAAACAAATTTTACAATTCAGGGAAAAAAAGCAATCTTTCAAAGATTAGTCGAATCAGAATTATTTGAGCAATATTTAGATAAAAAATTTCTAGGTACAAAAAGATATGGCATAGAAGGCGGTGAATCGATGATTCCTGGTATTGAGCAGATTGTTAAACAATCATGTTTATTGGGAGTAGAAGATATCTATTTTGGAACAGCGCATAGAGGAAGATTAACTTTATTGTCTACCGTCTTAGGTATGCCCTACAGAGGAATTTTATCAAAGTTCCAAGGAAATTCAAATGATCCAAATGAAGTATTGGGCTCAGGCGATGTGAAATATCATTTAGGTGTATCTAGCGATAGAGAATTTGATGGAAAAAAAATTCATTTATCATTAACGCCTAACCCTTCACATCTAGAAGCTGTTGATCCTGTTGTTGCAGGGAAGGTTCGGGCAAAACAAACTATATTAAATGATAAAACAACAGATAAAGTTTTTGGTATTTTAATTCACGGTGATGCTGCCATGGCTGGACAAGGAATAGTTGCAGAAACTTTTGCAATGTCCCAACTTAGAGGTTTTCGTACAGGGGGAACTATTCACTTTGTTATTAATAATCAAATTGGTTTTACAACGACGCCACATTATGGACGATCAGCTCCGTATTGTACAGAAATTGCCAAAATGGTTCAGGCACCAATCTTTCATGTGAATGGTGATGATCCAGAGGCGGTCGTTCATGTTTGTCGATTAGCCGCAGAATATAGAAATTTATTTAAAGAGGATGTTGTTGTTGATATGTTTTGTTATAGACGCTCTGGTCACAATGAGGCTGATGAACCAATGTTCACACAACCCTTGATGTATAAAAAAATTAAGCAGCATCCTACAACTCTCAACTTATATAAAGATCAACTTGTTAAGGAAGAGGTATTAAGTGAAGAAGAAGCAAAAACTAAAATCTCAGACTTTAAAAAATTTTTAGATAATGAGTTTGATTTATCAAAATCCTATAAACTAAATAAAGCTGACTGGTTGGATGGTACATGGTCTGGAATAAAGACAGCATCAATTGATGCAAGAAAGGGTAAAACTTCTGCAACGGAAGAAGATGTAAAAATAATTGCAAAAGAAATTCATACATTGCCAGTTGATTTTATGCCTCATAAAAGAATTCAAAAAATTTATAATGATCGGTATCAGTCAATTCTTGAGGGAAGTAATATTGATTGGGCAACAGCAGAAGCATTAGCATTTGCAACGTTGCTTAAAGACGGGTTTGGTGTTCGACTTTCTGGTCAAGATGTTGGAAGAGGGACCTTTAGTCATCGTCATGCTGTATTGTATGATCAAGAGAATGAGAAACGTTTTGTTCCTCTTCGTCATTTTAGAAAAGAGCAGGCATTGTTTGAGATCGTCGATAGTTTTTTATCTGAGTTTGGTGTCCTTGGTTTTGAATATGGCTACTCTCAAGCAGATCCAAAAACTCTCGTAATATGGGAGGCTCAATTTGGAGATTTTTCTAACGGTGCTCAAACGATTATTGATCAATTTATTACCACTGGAGAGAGAAAATGGCTTCGTATGTCTGGTTTGACTTTATTATTACCCCATGGTCATGAGGGACAAGGCCCTGAACATACTAGTTCACGATTAGAACGATTTTTACAAATGTGTGCAGAAGATAATATACAAGTTGCTAATTGTACAAGTCCTGCAAATTATTTTCATATTTTGCGACGACAGATGATGAGAGATTTTAGAAAGCCATTAATATTAATGACGCCAAAATCTACTCTTCGTCATAAAGCGAATACATCTTCTTTAGAAAATTTTGTTAATGGATCTACTTTTCACAGAGTGCTGAGTAATCCTCTGGAAGATAGCCAATTAAAAAAAATTGGTCGAATTATATTTTGTTCAGGAAAGATATATTTTGAATTACAAGATCACATAAATAAACTTCAGCTTAATAACGTATACATTATAAGAATAGAGCAGCTATACCCCTTTCCTTATGAAGCACTTGAAGAAGGTTTGCATAAATTTAGTCATTGCGAGACGGTTTGGTGTCAAGAAGAACCAAAAAATATGGGTGCTTGGCAATTTATTCAAGAGAGAATTCAAAGAGTAATGACAAAAATTAATGCTAAAAGTGATCTTCACTTTATTGGTAGAAGGGCCGCTGCATCTCCTGCAACAGGAGTTTTTGATCGACATCTATCAAATCAAAAAAATATTATTCGATTGGCTACTGAGGCAAGCATTGATGAAATTAAAAAAGAAAAATCAGGTGTTTCTCTTGTAAAATATAAACTGCCAATTGAATAAACTACTTAACATGTTAAATAGAAGATAAAATATTATGGAGTTAATTGTACCAACCCTTGGCGAGTCTATAACAGAAGCAACTGTATCAAAGTGGTTAAAAAAAGTAGGCGACTCGTTTGAAGCTGATGAGCCATTAGTTGAAATAGAGACAGATAAGATTACTGTTGAAGTACCAGCACCAAGTGCAGGATCTATATCAGAGATTAAAGTAGAAGAAGGCGTTGATGTAAATATAGGCGGAGTACTAGCTCTTTTAGGTGATAAAAAAACATCAAATGATACCGCTAAAAATGAAGAAGTGATAACTGAGCAGCCAAATCAAGAAAAACCAAAAGAAACTAAAGTGGAAGAAAATATTGCTTCTAGCAATAATAAAGATTCACATAAGCTATCACCTTCGGTAAAAAAATTAATTGCTGAAAATGATTTAGAGGCTGATAAAATTTCATCATCTAGATCTGATGGTCGTTTAACAAAAGGCGATGTATTTAATCATGTAAATAATCCTTCATCAACTAAAACAACTTCTAAAAATAGAGAAGAAATAGTGAAGATGTCTAAGATTAGAAAAACAATATCTACAAGACTAAAAGAATCTCAAAACACAGCAGCAATCCTAACAACTTTTAATGAAGTTGATATGTCAGAAATAATGAGTGTAAGAGAATCAAAGAAAGCAGATTTTCTAGAGCGATATAATGTTAAGCTTGGATTTATGTCATTTTTTGTGAAGGCAGTTGTGACAAGTTTACAGGAATTTCCTGCTGTAAATGCAGAGATTCGTGAAGACAACATTATTTATAAAAATCACTTTGATATTGGCATAGCTGTTGGAACAGAAAAAGGTTTAGTTGTCCCTGTCTTAAAAAATGCTGATACGATGACATTTGGTGATATCGAGCAAACTATCGTTGAGCTAAGCACAAAAGCTAAAGAAGGAAGTTTGACAATGGAAGATTTAACAGGGGGTACTTTCACTATTTCAAATGGCGGAGTGTATGGCTCTATGTTAAGCACTCCAATTATTAATAGACCCCAATCAGGAATATTAGGAATGCATAATATTCAAAAAAGAGCAGTTGTTGTCGACGATGAAATTGTTATTCGTCCGATGATGTATCTTGCCTTTAGTTATGATCACCGTATTATTGACGGAAAAGAAAGTGTTGGTTTTTTAGTAAGTATTAAAAATTTATTAGAAAATCCATCAAAGTTAATTTTAGGAGTATAGATGGCAGATTTTGATTTAATAGTGATTGGTGCAGGACCAGGTGGATATGTTGCGGCAATTCGAGGTGCCCAGCTTGGAATGAAAGTTGCGTGTGTTGAAAAAGAAAAAACACTTGGTGGAACTTGTTTAAATATTGGTTGTATTCCATCTAAAGCCTTATTGAATTCTTCTGAAAAATTTACTGAAATATCAAAGCATGCAGAAGAGCATGGCATTTCTACAGGAAAAGTTGATTTAGATTTGAGTAAATTAATGCAACGAAAAAATAAAATTGTTAAACAATTAACGTCAGGCATTGGTTTCTTATTTAAAAAAAATAAAATTACTCATATTCAAGGAGTGGCATCTTTTGTCGATAAAACAACAATTAAAGTTTCTGCTGCTGATGGTGAAAAAAATTATTCTGCAAAAAATTTTATTATAGCAACAGGGTCTAGTTCAATTGCTATTGATTCAATTCCAGTAGATGAAAAACAAATCGTAACCTCAACAGGCGCTTTAGCGCTTGAGACTGTTCCAAAATCTCTTTTGGTTATTGGTGGCGGTTACATTGGTTTAGAAATGGGATCTGTTTGGAGCAGACTTGGTGCAAAAGTTACAGTGGTGGAAGCATTAGATAGAATAGTGCCAACCATGGATGAAGAAATTGCTAAAGAATTTATGAAATCACTTAAAAAACAAGGGTTAGAATTTAAACTTTCCCATAAAGTAACTGCAACAAAAGTTGGAAAATCGGGTGTTGATGTGTCGATGGAATCAGTCGATAAAAAACAAATTACTGAAAAGTATGATGTGGTGCTGATGTCTGTTGGTCGCAAACCAAATACAGATGGTTTAAATTTAGAGGCAGTTGGTATAAAATTAAATGAAAAAAAATCTATTGAAATAAATAGTAAATTTAAAACAAATGTTGAGGGAATTTTTGCAATCGGAGATGTGGCCCCTGGCCCTATGCTAGCTCATAAAGCAGAAGAAGAAGGGGTGGCATGTGTAGAATCTATTAATGGTCAAAAACCTCATATTAATTATGATAATATTCCAGCAATTGTTTATACAAATCCTGAAGTAGCCTCTGTTGGCAAAACAGAGAGTCAGTTAAAAGATGCAAAAATTGATTATAAGGTTGGAAAGTTTCCTTTTATGGCAAATGCAAGGGCCTTAACGACATCTTCAACTGAAGGTTTTGTTAAAATTTTAGCGGATAAGAAAACGGATGAGCTTTTAGGGGCGCATATTATTGGTCATGATGCGGGACAACTCATTGCAGAAATCGTAACAACAATGGAATTTGGCGGCAGCGCAGAAGATATAGCACGTATATGTCATGCACATCCGACAACTAGTGAAGCGGTAAAAGAAGCAGCAATGAGTATTGAAGGTAGAGCCATCAATATTTAATAATAGTAAAATTTAAATCTTTAATCTTTTTTTTAATGTCAAAAAGAATTAATTAAAAATCGTAATTAAAATTAGTTGCTAAAATTCCGTTTAGGCTATCATCAATAGAGTATTCCGATGTTATTTCAGCATTAGTAAAAATAATTATAGAATGACTAAGCTGATAACTCTCTCTTCTAATACCTTCAACTTCTTCGAAATCTAAAACTAAATCAATATTTCCATACTTATTGCTAATTCCTTGAACAACAAGATTGTTACCAATCCCACATGTTGCTTTTATTTCTCCCACTTGATCTTGGCAAAATCCACGCGGAGTAATTTCTAAAATTGTATCCCAATTATTAAATGTTGTTGGATAGGTGAAAGTGATTTCGTACGTTCCTTTGCTTCCATAGAATTTGTTTAATTCTAAATCTCCAGTTTGTACGATATTTTTTTGGT
>ERZ1046367.490-NODE-490-length-26968-cov-10.763869_pt1 | contig 26968 bp, 26 predicted proteins | sample MGYA00383091_ERZ1046367 | MGnify/ENA primary metagenome ERZ1046367 (study PRJEB29581, sample SAMEA5548361) | metagenome | biome: marine; feature: coastal; material: water | depth 50 m | study: Short-term variability in the microbial, nano- and picoplankton... | reverse complement strand
TTACAGCTTCATAAGCGGCATAATAAACTCTCTGATTTTCTTCACCATCACGCCAGGAGTTAAAATTATAAGGAGTTCTTGAAAAAATTATTGGGACTTTATTATTTGTTCTAGGACGATAAATATCTGTCGCTAATCTAACTCCATCTCTCATCGGCATCATTACTTTTTGATCAATAAAAGCAATTTTATTTAGTTTAGAATATATTTCTTCCTGTGATTGAGATTTATAGGAAAAAACAAGTAAAAAAATTAAAACGGAAATATTATATAGTTTCTTCATATATTAAATATAAGAAAATCTTAAACAGAATTAAATTCTTCTTATTTTTTAAATTTATTTCTGTAAGTGATTGAAATAAGTATAACACATATGAAGTATAAAAACATTACTACATAAAAGAAAAAATAATTCTCTATTAGAAATTGATTTGAAGGATGAAGAAGAAAAAATAGACAAACCAATCCTCTTAAAATTTCAAATTTTGTTGCCCATGAATATAAATCTAAAAATGAAGTAAAACCAAAAATAGAAGCGAAAATTATAAAGCCAAATGAAATTTGAAAATTTGATGATAAATAAGAAAAGTTATATAAAAAGAAAAATACTAAAAAGTTAATGGCAATAAAATGAAAAACTGAAATCCATTTAAATTTAGTTGAATAATCGTGGCTGTACTTAACTCTATTATTTAAATCAGTTATAATAGGTCTTGGAAATTTTTCAATGACATCACTTGGTCTCCAGCCTGTAGGCATGAACCATAATCTCAACTTATCTTTAATACTTCTTGTGTTATATGCATCTTGAATTAAATGATAAGCATGCTGAAAATTAATCAGAACAGGATTCCAGGTATTAACTGGTTTTAAGACGCCATAAACTGGCGCTTCTTCATCTAATTCTTCTTGAAAAGTTCCAAAGATTCTGTCCCAAATACAAAAGATAGCTGATAAGTTTTTATCAATATAAATTGGATTTATGGCATGATGAACTCTATGTTGTGAAGGAGTCACAATTATATATTCTAAAAACCCTAACTTTCCTATATGCTGTGTATGATACCAAAATTGAGCAAATAAATGTAATGGAGCTAGTACATTAATAATATTTGGAGGAATTCCAAAAATGGCAGCTGGAATTAAAAATAAAGCTCCAAATCCAATCCATGCAGAAATACTTTGCCTTAAAGCACAAGCCATATTAAATTCTTCACTACTATGATGAATCACATGTCTGTTCCAAAAAATATTTACTTTATGATTAAGCCTATGGTTCCAATAACTAGCAAAATCAACACATATAAAAGCTACTAAGTATAACGTAAAACTTGATTCCAAATGAATAATAGCTATGGAATCAAGAATATATGGATAGGAAACAATAATTAATACTAAACCTAAAGAATCTTTAAGGATATTTGTCATTCCTGAACTTAGACTTGAAATTGTATCCATAAATGAATAGGTTTGTTTATTAGTAAAATGACCATATAAAATTTCAATTGTCATTAAAACCATAAATCCAGGAATCACCCATAATAAAATCGCAGCATAAGTCTCCATATAATATATCTAATAAATAACTTAGAAATCTTTAAATTTAAACATATTTTTTTAAATTTGCAGCGCAAAAAAGGTCGCGTAGCTCAGCTGGATAGAGCATCTGCCTTCTAAGCAGACGGTCAGAGGTTCGAATCCTCTCGCGATCACAAAATCCCTTGTAAATCATTGATTTACAGGGGTTTTTTTATGAGTATTAAGTTTTGGAATTCATAAAGTCTGAGATTAAATTATGGAAATGGTGCACTCCTTGTTCTTTTGTAGGAGAAAACCTTCCAGCTTTATAAAAGGAAGAATTTAAACCTATATGTACATTTTCCACAACAAACTCATCTTCTTCCTCTACCTTTTGAAGATCATTACCTGCTCCCCTATTTAATTTAGAAGTATCTAATACATATGATCTAAATGAAACTTTAGTAAATGATTCAGATATTGGTTGAACAAGGTTAATTGAAACACCCCAGGGGTAGAAATTAAACATCATGTTTGGAAAAACCCAATAATAATAAGCAGCAACATTTTTTCCATAGTCAATATGTCCTTTAGGAAGATCAAAAATTTCAGAATCATCTTCACTATAACCAATTTGTAAATTACAATACTTATAAACTTCAGTAGTATAATTTTTATAGTCAAGAACTTCATTTAAATCCTTGTGAACAAAAGGGATATGAAAGCCTTCTAAATAATTGTCACAATATAAAGCCCAGTGAGATTTTATATTAAAATCTTTTGACAGTGAATCATCAAATTTAAATTTATCAATTGGAAGAAATCCAACCCTTTCGTTCATTTTATCGATTACTTGTTGAAAATCAAAAGCTGGGTTTAATCCAACAAAAAGTAATTTGCCCCATTTTCTTAATGGAAAATTATGTAAACTATCACATGCTCTTGGATAATTTTTAGCATCTTGAAATTCAGGCATATATTCATATTTTCCTTTATTGTCAAATCTTCTTCCGTGGTACATACATATCAGCTTTTTCATTTTTCCTGGTTCCAGTACCATAATATTACCTCGATGGGTACATACATTTGTCATGCAATTTATATTATCATCATCCGATCTAGTAATCACAATAGGTTCAGATAAATAATCCTGCAAAAGAAAAAGTGGATATACAGAATCTTTCTCAGGAACAAGGTCTGAATCACCAATCCATTGCCAAGATTTTAAAAAAATTTTTGATTTAATCTCTTCGAAAACTGAAACATCTTTATAAAATGAAGATGGTAAAGTTTCGGCTTTTGATATATCTGGATCAATATTATATTTATCTTTAATTGACATAAATAAATTTTACTGAATATAAATTTTTATTATGACCCAACAAAATGAAAAAATAGGGTTATTAGCAGCAACTTCACTAATAATTGGAAATATGATTGGTGCAGGAATTTTTGTTCTACCAGCCAGTTTAGGAAAATTTGGAAGTATAAGTATTCTAGGTTGGATACTTACTGCTTCTGGTGCTTTAGTTTTAGCTAAAATATTCAGTAATTTCAGCAAAATACTTAAAGGACAAAGTGGAGGGCCTTACATTTATTCAAAAGTAGTCTTCGGAGATTTTATTGGTTTTTTAGTTGCCTGGGGATACTGGATTTCATGTTGGATTAATAATGCAGCAATTGCTGTAGCCATAGTAAGTGCATTAAGTTTTTTTATTCCAGAACTAGCAACAAATTCATTGTATGCTACATTAACAGGACTTTTTTTTATTTGGCTATTTACATATACCTCATCAAAAGGCTTTAAATCATCAGGAAATATTCAAATTTTTACAACAATTGCAAAATTAATTCCTCTAATCTTCATCATTATTGCAGGATTATTTGTTTTTGATTTCAATGTCTTTCCAAAGTTTAATATAACAGACCAAAGTGATTTTGAAATTTTACCAATTGTGTGTGTTATGACACTCTATGCTTTTTTAGGAATTGAATGTGCAAGTATTCCAGCTGAAAATATAAAAAATCCTGAAAAAAACATACCTAAAGCTACTATGATTGGAACTATCGTTTCTACGATTATTTACATTTTTGGAACTGTAGTTTTATTTGGTGTTTTACCAACTGAAATAATTATTAATTCACCTGCACCATTTGCAGAAGCTGGTGAAATTATTGGAGGTAAATATGCAGGTTATTTTGTTTCAGCAGGGGCAGCAATTTCAGCAATTGGAGCACTTAATGGATGGATTTTAATAACAAGTTATATGCCTATGACAATGGCTAATGATAAACTTTTTCCCCAAGTATTTAAGAAAAAAAATAAAAAAGGTTTTCCAATTATAAGTTTGTTAGTAGGAAGTATTCTTACATCATTTGTAATGACTATGAATTTCACAGAAGGATTAGTTGACAGATTTGAGTTTCTAATTCTACTAACTACATTATCTACTCTTATTCCATATTTATTTGTTAGTGCTTCTTATATACTATATCATATTGGAAAAAAATATTTAAAAATTAAAATTCTTAAATCTACCATTCTAGGGTTTTTAGGTCTTAGTTATTCTTTATGGGCAATTTTTGGTTCAGGAATTGAATCTATATATTATGGTTCTATATTATTATTAATTGGAATACCATTTTATTACATAATGAAAATAAAAAAACCCTCTTAATAGAAGGTTTTTTTTGTAATTAAGTAATAATTTACTTTTATTTAGGAGCTTGATATTTGTAGTAATCTTGTACAGGAATCATTAAGTGATCATAACCAGTTCCTTTAAACATAACATATGGAGCTCCACTATTAAAGTCAGTAGATTGACCTTCTAATGAAGCTGGATCCTTTGGAAATAGCATTAAATGCGCTCCAGATTCAATCCACTCTCCTTCAGCTGCATCCTCTTTATTGAAAACCAAATGCTTTGAATTGTCTTCTCCCATATCTCCATGTAACATCCAAGCCCATCCATCTTTATCCATTTCAGGGGTTTTTCCAGACATATAAGCCATTGCCCATTTCATAGCTGGACCATCTCCAACCATCGGCATAGCTTCATGTGGGTCTTTCCATCCATTTTCTGGATCAGCCATTCCTCTAGGATTAGCTGCCATTGCAGTCCAACCATTTGTTCCTTCTCTTAGAACTGTACCATCTACATCAAGAACAGTACAGTTAGCAGCTATATAAGAAGGTGCAGCTGTACTATAAGCCCAAACTTTCCATTCAGTTGATGTATGTGGACCTTCAGGTTCTCCATTGGATACAACCTTTTCTATCTCAATAATTTCTGGCTCAGGAGTAAATGAGTCAGTTATTTTTTTAACAGCAGTGTTATTACAAGATGTAAGCATACATAATGTAAATAATAATATTAGTTTTTTCATAATGTTTTTGTTTTGTTAATTTAAATTTAATAAAAATTAATGTATTTTCACTTCCATAAGAGGATCATATTTACAACATAGTGGTAAATTTTCATATTTATCCATATCGTAATCCACTAATTCAGTACCATACCCTGAATTAGCAATAGCTTGATGAACGCTCAGTAAATCTATAATTTGAGAATCATAAACTAAGCTAAGCTGTTTAGTTTCTTTGTTCCAATCTGCAGTAATTACCCCATCTAATGAATTTGCAGCTGATTCAATTGTTTCTTTACACATTCCGCAATTACCCTTAACCCCAAAAGAAGTTTCTGTACCCATGAGTTCAACTATTTCTTCAGGATTAGGTTTTAAAATTTGTTCAGTACTATTTGAGGGCCAAAAAACCCATACAAATGGTGAAAAAATGATTATTGCAATTATTATTTTAGAATTTTTTTTCATGTTTTTACTTTAATGAATTGTTAGTGTCTTATAATAACAACATTCAGGCAAACTTTTATATACTTTTTCATTAGCCTTATGAATTTCAGTATCATGGCCTAATTCAGAAATTTTTTTATGGATATTGTCAAGGTTTATTTTTTTAGAATTATATATAATAGAAAGATTATTTGAATCAATATCCCAACTAGCATACTTTACGCCTTTAATTTTAACTGTTCCTTTTTCAATTCTTAATTTACACATATCACAAACACCACTAACCTTAAAGGAGGTATTTGTAGTTTTATGATCTATTTCTTGACTATAAACGAAACTCCCAATAAAAAAAAGTAAAACAAATAAATATTTCATAATAATTAATTTAAAGTTACAATTTTAATCTCAGTCCTATATAGATCAATGAGCCATGAATCGGGGCATAAATTAGAGAGCTGTCAAAATTTATTCCAAATGGTTTCTTAGAATCAAGAATAGGATTTTTTTGTGTATAATTCCCTATGTTCTCACCTCCAATATATACCTCAAATCTTGAAGAAAACACTCTAGTTAATTGAGTATTTATTAAATTATAAGAAGGGGAAAAACCATTTAATGAAACTAAAGAAGAATGCATAGAATGTAATGGTAACCTTTGTTTACCTACCCAGTTATAAGTTATATCATATCTCCAAAAAGAACCCTTTTTATTAAGTTTTGATGAAAAATCTATATTGGTAAAAAATCTGTTTTTAGGAGTCAATGGATTTTGTTTAAAACCTGAATTATATTGTTTTTTTACAATATAATTTTTGTAAGCTGATTTTAGTATTATAGTATTTGAAATTTGATAATCTAACTCTATTTGAAAACTCTTAGCAAAACTTTTTCCTTCAAGATTATAAAAATGTAATTCCCCTTGTTTTTCCCAATCTACAACAACTTGATTTTCAAAATCAGTAACATAGTAATCTATTGTAATATCACCTTCTTGATTATTTAAGAAGAAACCTTGTCGAAAGCTAATACCATAATTCCAAGCTTTTTCAGATTCTAATCCATAAAAATTACCACTATTATTATCAATATAAATTTTTCGACCAGTAGAAAATAATCCCTGATTCTCAGAAAAAATATTAGATGATTTTCTTCCAGATCCAATAGAAAATCTAAAAACTGATTTTTCTAATGGTTGATATCTAATATGAAATCTTGGAGTAAAAAATGAACCTAAATTATTATGAAAATCGTACCTCAAGCCAGCTACTAAACTTAACTTTTCTAAACTATCATAACTATATTCAAAAAAACTTCCAATTGACTTATCCACTCTATTATAAATTGTCTTATCAGCATCTATAAACTCTTCAAAATCATCATAAGAATAATTCAATCCAGCTTTAAATTTGTTCAATGTATTTCCTATAATGGAATTATAAATAAAGTTTGAATAAAAACTATTCTGTTTTATATTATAGTTTCTTAATCCAAAAAAAGACTCTTGTTTGTGATTAGAGTAGGCCATTTGAAATCCGACAGACTGATAAGGAATTTTTGGATTTACGTATCCTAATTTGAAATTTGAATCAAATCTATTGGTATTAATTTCACTAAGCCATGGCAACCTTTTAACTTTCATGTTATCAACATCTTCACCTGAATCTTTTTCATCTTTCATAAATCTAAAACCTAAAAACCCTACTACTCCTTTATCTGTATTTGTGTATTGCCATCTATTGAATATGTTGAATCCTTTTGATTTTGGGTGATCTAAAAAACCATCCGAATTATGATCATGAATACTATTGTTCTCATTTAAATGAAGAAAAAATCCAGTATTTATCCTTTCATTTATTTTTTTATTTAAATCAAAGTTCATCTCATTTCTCCCCATATCAGAACTAAAAAGATTTAAAAAGATTGGAGAATCATTTATTGGTTTTTTTAATTCTACATTAATTTGGCCTGAAATGCTTTCAAATCCATTTACAACACTACCCGTTCCTTTGGTAATCTGCATACTTTCTACCCATGTTCCTGGTATAAATGATAATCCAAAAACTTGAGAAGCTCCTCTTACCATAGGAATATTTTCTTCTGTAATTAATAAGTATGGGCTTTCCAATCCAAGCATTCTAACTTGTTTTACTCCTGTAATTGCATTTGAATAACTTACATCTATTGATGGGTTTGTTTCAAAACTTTCTGAAATATTACAACAAGCTGCTTTTAATAATTCATCACTTGAAACATTAACAATATTTTGTGTTTTAAAATATGATTTTTGAATTGTATTTTTTCGTTTTGAAACAACAACCTCATCTAAATTATTAGATTCATTGGTTAATATGTGATCATAATTTATAATCTTATTAATTGTAACTACATCTTCTTTAAACCCCAGCATTTTAAATACTAATAAATTAGTTGATTTAATAAAGGGTATGGAATAATTTCCATTTACATCTGATATAACTCCAACAGAAGATTCTTGCCAATAAATACTTACTCCTTCTAAAGGAATTAATTTATTTTCATTATTTATAAATGATACTTTTCCATTTAATAAATCTTGTGAAAAAGATTTTGAAAACAACAGTAAAGCAAAAAGAAATAATCTAATTTTCATTTATTAAGAAAAGTCTTTGCTCTATTAATTGAATTTATTCTGATATCCTCCCAAAATAAATTAATGTCGGCTTTATGATAATCCTTTACTGTTGAAACCAATATTTTTTTAAAAATCCCCATTTTGGGTAATTTGATATAAACTTTATCATCTATATCTTCTATTTTTACAGTGTTTGGATATATTTTTTTATTAAAATATAAAAAACCTTTATGGTCTTCATAGGTAGACGTTTTATTATTGTCCCAAGTTATAGGATTAGAACATAATGCCCCTTTTATCCAATCCCTATCCACAGTAAGTGAAGCTTTATTTGTCTTCCTCTCAGACATTAATCGATATGTATTCCATGTAACAAAACCACCTGTTTCATCTTTGGAATCCATTAATTTTAAATTAACGAAATCTTTATCGGTAATTTTAGTGCCAATTAAGTACGCAGCAACCAATTTATTTTGAAGTGGTTTTCCATCAAAAAATTCTTGCAATATTTTTTTAGCATGACCAGCTCCTTGACTATGTCCAGCTAATATGATTGGTTTGTTGTTGTTATATTTTTCTAAAAATATTTCAAAAGCTTTTTTAACATCACTATAGGCCAATTCATAGGCTTGCTTTCCTCCATTTAACCAAAAAGATTCTCTAAAAACTCTTATATGAGCTTGTCTATAATGAGGAACATATAAATCTCCAACACTAGCCCACGCTGAAGCTTGGTATTTAACACTTGAAGAACTCACAAAGTCTCTCATCTTGGGATCATAAATATCAGAATTCCATGATGTGTTTTTATTATTCCAAAATAAAGTTGGATGAATGAAAAAAACATTTACTTCTAATTTATCATTTTCATTAATAAAAGAATTTATTTCATTATTCTTTTTTAAAGGATGGACCGCCCATGAATCCAATTTATTATAGTTGGGAGGTTCAGATGGTATAAAACTTCCGTATTCCTCACTAGAGTATTCAGAGGCATTATTGAATTCTGACAACAATCCACATGATGAAAAACAAAGAAATATTATAACTAAAAAACAATGTCTCATATTGCAAAATTAACAACAAAAATCGTGCTAAATGTATTTAGTTTACTAATTTTATAAAAAAAGATTTTTTATGAAAAATCCTTACCTATTTTTAATTCTGTATTTGTTTTTATTTAGTTGCAGTTTACCTAATACGATTATTGTGGAACTTGAATCAAAAAATTCAACAGATGTTAATGGAAGTGTTGTATTTTTTGAAGAAGAAAACAAAGTTACTATGGTAGCTGAAATAGAAAATTTAATTCCTGGAGAACATGCCATTCATTTGCATGAAAAATCTGACTGCTCTTCAAATGATGGGAAATCTACTGGAGGTCATTGGAATCCAACTTTAACTAAGCATGGTAAATGGGGAGATGAAAGCGGTTTTCATAGAGGAGACATAGGTAATTTTATTGCTGATAAAAATGGAATAGGAAAAATTACATTTACAACAGACCTTTGGTGTTTAGATTGTGAGGATAAGAAAAAAAATATACTAGGTAAAGCGGTTATAGTTCATCAAGGAGTTGATGATTTAACTTCCCAACCCTCAGGGGCAGCAGGCTCAAGAATAAGTTGTGGAGGTATTATTATTGAAAATGCATTAATTTTTGATAAAGAATAATTACCATTCTCTTTCCTTATCATTTTTTTCAAGCAACGAAATTTCTTCTTGAGATAATACTTTTAAAAATGAAGGATGCTGCTCAATAGCAAATTCTATTTTTTTAACTATACTATCAATAGATTCATTTTCATAATCTATTTCTAAAGGTTTTTTGATTTCCATTGATTGTAAAATGTCTCTTTTTTTTATTCTTATTCCTTTTTTATCAAAAGATCTTCTAAATCCATCAATTACTATTGGAATAACAACTGGCTTATATTTTTTAATTATGTGAGCTGTTCCTCTTCTTATTGGTTTAAAAGGGGTTGTAGTGCCTTGAGGAAAAGTAATTACCCATCCATCATTAAGCGCTGTACCTATTTTAGTTATATCACTCACTTTAACTTGTCTAATTACATCTTCTCCATGTGCTCTCCATGTTCTATCAATCGAAACGGATCCAACATATGCTAAAATTCGTGGAAACAAACCATCCTTCATTGTTTCTTTTGCAGCAATAAAATAGATATTCAATTTTGGCTGCCATAAGTAAGTCATATTATTAATAGAATCATCCCTTCCACTCAAACTAGCATTAAAAACATGAATCATAGCACAAACATCAGCAAAATAAGTTTGATGATTAGATACAAATAATACATTACCTTCAGGAAGAGATCGTAATATATCTGAACCTTCTATTTTCAATTTATTAAATTTATTAAATCTTCTGTGAGATAAAACTCCCAAAATTCTAATTAGCCATTTCTTTATAAATAAAATATGCCCAAAAGGATTTCTTTTAAATAAATTCATTAATAAAATTTAGAAATGTAAATGTATTAAGAATTAACAACATCAGAGAATAAAGAAATACATTCATTAATGATCATAGCAGTAGCTCCCCAAACAATTTGTTTATCAATAATATAACTTGGCACTGGAATTACTTTATTATTAATGCAAATTTCAGATTGTACTACTTTCATATTTATTAAATCATCAAATAATGGATTTATTACTAATGACACTTCATTAGTACAGGGATTAAATTTTGGTTGTTTATTATATATTCCTAAAAATGGCTGAACATTAAAATTACTTGGTGGAATATAAAATTTAGATAAAGGTTTAATAATTTCTATAAAGGATTTATCTAATCCTAATTCTTCTACTGTTTCTCTAATTGCAGTCTGCTTTAAATCAAAATCAGAATCATCCTTTTTTCCTCCAGGAAAACTAACTTGATTGGAATGTACGCCATTGTAAGTGTTTCTTAAAATTAGTGTCATTCTAGTATTATTATTAATATCTCCATAAAATAAAACCAAAACGGCTGCTAGTTTAGGGTTTTTTGGAACAAAGCCATCTAAAATCTGTTTTATTCTTGCTGGTGGAGCTAATTTTAAAAGAGAATTATTTCCTGGAAGATCAAAATCGTTTATTTTTAATAAAAAATTTTTAAAAATTGAAAAATGCATTTAATAAAGATATTGATGGTTATAAGCTTATTAAGTTTTGTCTCTTGTAAAGATATCAGTAATAATAAGCCCACAAAAAAAATAACCTTAAAAAAAGAAATTAAAACAAAACCTATTGAAAAAAAGGAAATTTTTCTTTTAAATGATAAAAATGCAATCCCATTTTTTTATGAATATGAAAAAAAGAATAAAGAAAATCTTGTCAGAATAATAACTGATTATGGAAATATTGATATTAAATTATTCCAAAACACTCCATATCATAGAGCAAATTTTATTTTTTTAACAAAAAAAAATTATTTTGAAGGAGAATATTTTCATAGAGTTGTTAAAGACTTTATCATTCAAGGAGGAAATTCTGACAACCGAAAAACATCTAAAAAAAGAAGATCTATTGGTAGATACCTTCTCCCCCCTGATACAAAAAAAGGACATAAACATCATAGAGGAATTATTTCGATGCCTAGTAGTGAGATTGAAAATCCTCATAAACTTGCTTCACCATATGAGTTTTTTATAGTTCAAAAAAAAGATGGAGCATATCATTTAGATGGTAACTATACAGCATTTGGAAAAGTAATTAAAGGAATGAATGTAGTAGATATCATTGCTAATTTAGAAACAGATAAAAGAGAATGGCCAATAAATAATGTTAGGTTTAAAACTGTAATAATAAATTAGTATCAAAACCTCTATTGATAAATTATGTTTTATAATTTTAATAAGAATATCTTATACCTGTGACTATAGTTCAATTCAACGATGTTAATATCATAAGTCCAATTAAAAACAGAAAAGTAATAAGAAAATAGAAAGAATTATTAATAAAAAGCAACTTGAAGATCTGGCTTATTTAACACAAACTCTTTTGCCCAAATAATAAGTTCCTGGTACTCATATGGTAAAAGTGTTAAAGAAGCTTTACGTAATTCTTTTTTAAAAAGCGCAGGATTAAAACTTACTTTCTTTAATACCTCAATAGTATAATTATATGCTGATCTAGACATAATAATTGGTTAGTTAAAAGCAAATTTAAAAAGAATTATTGCTATAAAATGTTTAAGAAATGTTAAGATTTTTTTCTAGATCTTAATTTAATACTCCATTTAAATGAAAATTCTGAAACAACATCACCTTTTTCATCAATTCCTTTAGTATTTATGCTAATTTTTTGAGGAAGTTTAGTTTTTACAGCATCATGAATTAATTTGTCTAAATCTTGGCCTTTATCATAAGTAAATAGAATTTTGCCAATTGCTTTTTTAGTGAATTTCGATGTTGATCCAATCAATAACATAGCTATACTATGACCACTTTTTTTTATTTTATTTTGTAAAAGTAATCCACCTGGCATTTCTGCTGCCATTCCTTGAACAGCCCAATATAAAGATTTAAAAGGATTTTGATTAATCCATCGATGTTTTACACGTACAACACATTTATCATCTTCAATAGATTGAACTCGAACTCCTGAAATATAAGCTGATGGAAGAACAAAAAAAGAGAAAGTGTTTTTCATTTTTAAAGCAAGTTTACTCATAAAAAAGTTTAAAAAGTAAATATACTCTATTGAGTTTAATTACTATTTAAGAGATGCTAAATAACGTTCAGCATCTAAAGCAGCCATACATCCAGTGCCAGCAGCAGTTACAGCTTGTCTATATTCTTTATCTTGAACATCACCTGAAGCAAAAACACCTGGATAGCTTGTTTTGGTAGTCTTTCCTTTAGTATTAATATATCCTGCATCATCCATATCTAATTGACCTTTAAAAATACCTGTATTAGGTTTATGTCCTATTGCAATAAAAAGTCCAGTAACTTTTACATCATCTGTTTTAGAAGTTTGATTATTAATTATTCTTACACCCTCAACAACACTATCACCTAGAACTTCTTGAATCTCAGAAAAATACTTAACATCTATATTTTTTCTAGAATTTACTCTATGTTGCATTGCTTTAGAAGCTCTCATCTGACCTTTTCTAACAACCATTGTTACCTTTGAACAAATATTAGATAAATATGTTGCTTCTTCAGCAGCAGTATCTCCTCCCCCAACAATAGCCACATCTTGTCCTTTATAAAAGAAACCATCACATACTGCACATGCAGAAACTCCTCCACCTTTTAACCTTTCTTCAGAAGGTATTCCTAAATATTTTGCTGTTGCTCCAGTTGAAATTATAATAGTCTCTGCTTCAATTTCTTTACTATTGTCAACTTTTACTTTATGAATTCCTCCGAACTCATTATTCAATTTAACTTCAGTTACCATACCAATTCTTACGTCCGTTCCAAATCTTTCAGCTTGTTTTTGTAATTCAACCATCATGGTTGGGCCATCTACACCATCCGGGTAACCAGGAAAATTATCTACTTCCGTAGTAGTTGTCAATTGTCCCCCAGGTTCCATTCCTGTATAAAGAACAGGGTTCAAGTCTGCTCTAGAAGCATATATAGCTGCAGTATATCCTGCTGGTCCAGAACCTATGATTAAAGTTTTTATTCTTTCTATCGACATATTAAGATTTAAAAATATAAATTTAAAATATTTGATGATTTCCTTTTCAAAAAAGTGTAAAAAGTTATCATCAAAAAATATTAATTCATTATTACCATATATTGTTTGATGATTTTTGAAATAATCCTATATTTGCTCGCTCTTTTCGGGGTGTAGCGTAGCCCGGTTATCGCGCCGCGTTTGGGACGCGGAGGTCGCAGGTTCGAATCCTGCCACCCCGACTAAAACCCTTGTAAATCACTGATTTACTAGGGTTTTGTTTTTATGGTTGAATGAATAGTTGACTTTACTCCTATTAACCATCACGTAATATTTTTTCTTTGATATACAAGACCACTAATATCGGATTGAGGTATTGTTATTAACAAACTAAAAACCCAACCAATTATTACACATAATGGTATTCCAATAAGGGGATATATGTAAAAATTTAAAAGGGTGGAATATTTTATAAAAACAAGTACTGTAATACTAGCTACTGCTCCTATCAATGCACCTTTCCAATGTGCTTTTTTTATAAAAATTCCTAAAATAAAAATACCTGCAATAGCACTTCCAAAAAGTCCAATTGTTTCTTGAAAAAAGAAAAAAATTGATGTTACTGGAAATGTAGCCATCAAACAGGCTATACTAGTACCAATCACTCCTACAATTAAAGTTGTCCACTTGGCTACAGTAAGACCTTTAAGGTCTGAATATAAAGAATAGAATCTTTTGTAATAATCTACTGTTATTACTGTAGAAATACTGTGCATACTACTGTCTAAACTAGACATTGATGCAGAAAAAATTCCAGCTATTACAAGACCTGCTAATCCTTGAGGCAAATGATTAGTGATAAATAAAGGGAAGACACTATCATTTTGCATTCCTACAGTTAAAAATTCTGGATGCTCTTTAAAATAAACATATAAAAATGTTCCCATGGCAAAAATTAATATTCCAAAGGGAATGGATAAGATCCCATTAAGCCAAATGCTTTTTCTAGCTTCCTTTTCATTTGAAGTGGTCATATATCGCTGTATTACTGTCTGATCTGTAGTGTAGGTTGTAAAACTTAAAGCAAATGAGCCTAAAAAAAGTGACCATGTTACAACTTCAGTAAAACTAAACCTAAAGTCTAACATTTTAAGTTTTCCGTCTTCTATAGCAGTATCCCAAATAAGACCAAAATCATTTATCTCCATTCCTATATACACTAGTCCAGCTATAAGCCCTACGATTAATACTCCAACCTGTATAACGTCTGTCCATATTACAGCTTCTATACCACCTAGATAAGTATATATAATCGCTAATACACCCATTGATATAATAGCTACATAAAGATCAAGACCAATCGCTGTAGAAAGAGCTAAGGCAGGCAAATAAACAACGATACCCATTCTCACCAATTGAAAAAGCACAAAAGATGAACTGCTAAAAATTCTAATAGACACATGAAATCGCTTTTCTAAATATTCGTAAGCAGTGGTTAAATGAAGTTTTTTAAAAAAAGGAAGATAATAAGTAATAATAAGAGGAACAATCAATAAAATAGGAAAATACCCTAAATAAGCCTGCCAGTCAAAAGAATATGCAAGGGCAGGTTGTGAGATGTAGGTAATGGAACTTAACATTGTTGCATAAATACTCAACCCTGCTGCCCACCAAGGTATTCTCCCTCCTCCTAAAAAGTAATCATCTGTAGTTTTATTTCTTTTAGAAAAATACCATCCCAAAAAAATTATTAGAACTAAATAGGTTATTAAAGTAACATAATTTATAACGCCAAAGCTTTTATTTTTAGTCATTAAATTAATTTTCTTAATCATATTTGTTCTTACACCTGGTCTTATTTCACCACCAGGAATAATAACATCATCACCCCAATTAAGTGCATTAGTGACTACCTGAGTATCAGAATCAAATTTACCCTCTACTACCCAACTATCTGTAATCGTATGATAAGACCATATGGTCCTAGAAAAACTTGTAGTTTTAATAAGCATTATTTCTTCTTCTTTCAAAAGCTCTATTTCCTCATTGCTTAGAGATTTGTCTTTTAATTTAGACCATATTTCCATGCGTTTAGACAAACGTTGATTAGGTCCACCCGCACCACCAAAAACCAAAATATGGGCATCTCCTTTTTTAATAGAAGGAGCTGCAGCCAGATATCCACCCGATAAACTTGGAGTATTATTAAAAGGGACATTGGATTTTTGAGACCATTGTTCATTGATTGGGTCGAACTGATAAACATCATACAGCATGTCATATGGTCTTGAATGATTTGGATTATATGACAAACCACTTATAACATATAAACATTCCTGATGGCCATTGCTTTGACCAACTACTACAGATTGAATTCTACTCTTAAATGGAAAATCTTGATGTTTTTTCCAACTATATTTAGGTCTAACTATTGATGGTTTTATATTGAATGAAAGAAAATTGTTAGTTGAAATGTTATCTTTTTCTTGTTGTCCTCCTATCAGATAGACAACATCATCTACAACAGCTCCACCCATGTTTGAAAGTGGAATTGGCATTGGAGGGAGTGTTTCTATTTCTACCTCTTTATTAATCTCATTCCACTTTAATAAATAGACTGATTTAAAAACACCTTCTTTATTATCGCCACCAAAACATAATAATCCCTTGTTAGTATTAATAGAAACTCCATTTGCAAGAGGTCTTGGAAGGGAAACGGAAAGCTTATCATACCAAATGGTTTGATTTTCTTTTTTTTCAAGAACATAAATATCGCTGTACCATTCTTTTTCACCTCCATCCCACGAAGCTTTATTTGGAAAATTTGTACCACCTGCCAAAATAAGTACGCCATTATGAATTCCTGAAAAAGAACCATTTAATCCTTTTAATGTGGGAACTTCTTTTTCATAAGATATTTTAAAAAGTTCTTGTTCTTGAGCATTTGATTGAAAAAAAAACAACAAACAAAATGAAAGAATAATTCTATAACTAAATAATGTTTTTATAATTATCATTGTCTTATTATAACTGATTACTTAAGAACTCTTTTAATTTATGGTAAATGGTTTAAATATTCTAAAATACCTAAGGGTTTTAAAGATTTAATAATCTCAAATTCAGATTTCTCTTCAAGGTTTATATGAGGAAATCTACTAGGGCCACAATCAACTCCCAAATACTTCATAAAGTACTTGCCAACACCATTAAATCCCCCTTTTGCATTTAGTATTTCAACAAACTTTATAGCTTTTGTTTGTAAATCAGCTGCTTTTTCCATTTGCCCATGATCAAAATACTCCTTGATTTTAAAATAAATTGGGGCTAGATGATTATAGGTACTTCCTACCCAGCTATTAGCGCCTAATGATAGACTTGGAAGAAATAATTCGTCGTAACCAAACAAAATATTATATTCTTCTAAACTATATTTTTTACAATGTATAAAGTCAATTAGCTGGTTGTCTGTAAATTTAATTCCAGCAAACTGCGGAATTTCTTTAGTGGCTCTTTTTAAAAAACTCAAAATATCTATTTTCGCCCCACTCAATGAAGGAATGTGGTAATAATAAAAAGGAATATTTGGAGCACTTGCAGATACTTCTTTACAGTAATAAATTAATTTATCTAGGCTATCAATCCTAAAATAAAATGGAGCCAAAGCGGCTATTGCATCTGCTTTATCTGAAGCATGTTTTGCTAAATCTTTTGCAACTTCTAAACTTGGATCTCCAACATGATCTATAAGATAAAGATCTTTAGTTTTACAAGAAGACCAAGCCAAGGTAATATCTTTTCTTTCTTGGGTCGTTAATGAAACAAAATCTCCTGTCGATCCATTGATAAATATGCCAGAAATCTTGTTTTTATTCAAATAATAAGCATACTGATTTACTATAGATGTATTTAGTGAACCATCTTGACTCATGGGAGTATAGACAGCAGCAATTAAATTACAATTGTTCTTTCTCATTACATAAGATAAAACTCAAAAATAAATTTAGTGTTCAAAACAGTAAGTAATTAATATAATTATTAAAAAGGATTAGTTAGGAATTCCTAACTATTCAAATTTACTAAAAAAGATTAGTATGATTTTTTCTATTTTTCATAATTACAAGTGTCAGTGAACCCAGTAAAAAACTAGGGATAATTTGAGTTAGAGAACCGTAAACCACTTGTTGGAAAAAAGCTTGTGCAAAATTATCAAAATATAAGCCATAATGAGTTCCTATTTCCCATCGGGTATCAATCCACCAAAGTATAGCGACAGGAATTCTTGAAATTGGCGAAAAAATAATCAAACTCAAAAGAAGTAGTAGGTATCGGTAATTTTCGTTATATAATTTTATTCCCCAATAAACAGAAAACGCTAAAGCCAGCCAGAGTAACCCAACAATGAAAATAACATTTTCGGAAAACCCAGCTAGTTCAAGGAAATAACGAGCTGGTGTAACAAACAGGGAAATTATTATTGGTACTTTAGCAAGATTAAATGCACGTTGAAATATTACTTTTCGATTTGATAATACGTTTTCTTTATTTTTCATTATAATAAGTTTTCATACCTATAATTCACACTAATTTCAAAAGATTGAATATCCCCTATTCAATAAACTCCAATAATTCACCTGGTTGGCAATCCAATGCTTTACAAATAGACTCTAAGGTACTGAACCTTATAGCTTTTGCTTTACCCGTTTTTAAAATGGAAAGATTAGCTATTGTTATACCAACTTTTTGTGAAAGCTCATTAAGACTCATTTTTCTTTTGGCCATCATCACATCTAAGTTTACTATAATAGCCATATGATTATATTGTTAATTTATTTTCATTTTGAATTTCAACTCCTCTTTTAAAAATATTACCTATTAGGTATACAAGACCTGCAATAAACAATAATTCCCCTCTAACCTCAAATTGAGGCTCTAAACCAATAGATAGAGCTGACCATTTATCAAAAAAGTTAACAACAAAGCTAAAACCCCAAATAAAAATTAGGGTATAACTAATCTTGACAATACGATTAGCAATTTCCATAGAGAAAGGATGTATTAAATTAATTTTAGCAAGTAACTTTATAATTAAATAAGCTAAGTATGATTTTATTAGTGTCCATAAAATAATACTAATGACATAAAAAATGTAATTCCAAAGATGAGATTCTCGAATTTCATAAAAATATGTGCCAGGAGATGTTCCTACTCCAAAAACATCAATATCTTGAAATACAACAGCTTCTGGATTGAAAAGAGTAATTATAAAGCTTATTAGGATAATTCCTGATTTAACTAATGTTCCCACAAAGATTATCCACGCGAAGACATTGATAATTTTTAATATTTTTTCGGTTCGAGTTTTTTTTACAATTTTTCTTTTAAAACTTTTTTTTTTAAAACTTCTAACTATAACATAAACTAATATTATTGCTATGGTTATATATATTATTAACTTATACATTTTCTATATATTTTAATTATTATTTTACAAATATCAATAAAAATTTATTGATAAACAATAAATTATTTAAATAAATTAAAATAAATGTGAGTTACTTACCTATATGGAAACTACTTTTACTCAGTTGGATACCCAATTTTGGGACACATATAGGATACAATTGTGTTAAATAATAGCTAATCAAAGGAAAAAAAGAAGATATGTCCGTGGTTTAGGAATTTTTTTAGTTAAGTTTCATATTCTATGAAGTTTCTAATGCATTTGAAATTTGCATAAGTGCCCTAGGTACATGAAAACATCCTTTCCATTTTCCGCCTTTTAACTGGAGTAATACCTTACCTTGTCTATTAAGATAACCAAACCACTCCCCTTTGTGAATTGGGTCTCTAAAATGGTTCCATGTATATCCATGCACTTTCTTAAACCAATCCTTAGCTTTTAAACTTTTGTTATAAGAATAAATTTTAGCTAAAGCTACTAAAGTTTCTAGATGCACCCACCATAGTTTTTGATCCCATTCTAATTGTTGAGGTGGAAAACCTTTTAGATCTAAAAAATAAAAAATACCACCATGTAGCTTGTCCCAACCATGCTCTAATTGCTGATATAAAATAGTTTCTGCTTGTTCTATTAAAGCTTTGTTATTCTGTTTAATGGCTATATTCATAACAAACCACATAGCTTCTATAGCATGACCTGGATTGAGTAACCTGCCTTCAAAAGAATTCACAAATTCCCCATCAATACTAATATTTTCTAATATCAAACCCGTTTTAGAATCATAAAACTGTTCCATGATCAATGGAATTAATTCCTGAGTTAAGTTTTTAACTTGCTGTTTCCCTAAGATATGTTCTAATTCCAAAGATAAATTACATAAAATCATAGGAAGCGCAAAGTTTTTCATTGGTCTGGTTCCTGAAATATGCTTATTATAAATTCCTTTAGGGTTATCTTTTCTAGCTATGATTCTTTTAAAAATCTTCTTAACCAACTTCTTATACTTAGGGTTTGGATCAATTCTGTAAAAGGCTCCAAAAGCCATAGCCGCAAAACAATCTGAAAAAATATTATATGGAGCCATTAAAGGTTCTCCTTTTCGGCTTAATGAAAAATACCAATCTCCTGAAGGAGACTGACCGTATTTTTCTAAAAAATCGATACCCAATTTAGCCATTGCATGCCACTGATTACCATTTAATGAAGAGTACTCTAGAGTAGCAAACATCCATGCTTCTCTAGCTTGAAGCCACACAAACTTATCAGTATCAAACACTTTTCCTTCAGAATCGAGACATGTAAAATATCCTCCGTAGATGTGGTCTGGAGAATATTTTTCCCAAAAAGGAATAATTTCTTTTAAAAGTTCTTGTTTGTAAATAGATCCGTAAGATTTCATATTACTATAGTTCAGTAATTCTAATGATTTTGCAGTTTTTACAATTCTTTAATATAATTAACTCCAAAAGGCTTTCTTTGTGAACGTGTTAACATGCTATTTGCTTCATCATCATTAATAAACTTTTCTGTTTTAGGATTCCAATTCAACTTTCTATTTAGTTTCATAGAAATATGTGTAATTAAACAAACAGTACAAGCCCTGTGACCCATTTCGACAGTAGATATTGGAGGCTTTTTTGTTTCTATACAATCTAACCAGTTACCATGTTGTTCATCACTTTTGTACAAATTTATTTCATTAGATCCTATAATAGAAGTTAATATTTTTGGATCACTTGCATCTAAAGCTTTTGAACTTTTATCTGCTGATACAGGGTCAGAAGCTGAAGCTGTATAATCTCCTCTTGAAACAAATATCCAACCATCAGTACCTATATATTTAATGCCATTGGTATAACCTCCACTACTAGTGTACATGGTTATGCCATTTTCATATTCTGCTTTCGACATAAAATCACCATGAACATTCCAAAGTCCTGATTTTGGAAACTCTGCTACAGCTTGCACAGATACTGGCCCTGTTAATTCGGTATCCATCCCCCAAGCAGCAGAGTCATAATGATGTTGACCCCAACCAGTAATCATCCCCGCTCCAAATTGTTCAATACGCAACCAACCAGGTCTGCTATAACCTTCCTTAGGATGCACACCTATTTCTGTGTAATCCATTAATGGAGTTTGACCTAACCACATTTCATAATTCAAATTTGAGGGTACTGGCATTTTAGAGGCCTCGGGTCCTGATGGATCACCTGGAAGACCTACTTTTACTGTATGTAATTTTCCAATTCTTCCATTACGGACTAATTCGGCGGCAATCCTAAATTGCGCCATGGAACGTTGTTGTGTTCCTACTTGTAAAATAGTACCTTTTTTCTGAATGATATCACTTAAAACTCGTCCTTCTTCAACGGTAAGAGATGTTGGTTTTTGCAAATAAATATCTTTGCCCGCTAATGCTGCTTCAATTGCAGGTTGTGCATGCCAATGATCTGGTGTGCTAATAACAACAGCATCAATATCTTTATTTTCTAATAATTCTTTATAATCCCCATACATTTTTACATCTACTACTTTATTACTTCCCAGTTTTTTATTGTAATAAGTTTCCACTAATATTTTAGCATCTTTCATACGTTTACTATCCACATCGCAAACTGCAATAAGACGAGCATTGTCATATTGCATTACACCAGGCATATCGTGATCACGAGCAATACGTCCACAACCAATTTGTCCAATATTTATTTTTTTATTAGCCGTAGTTTTCCCAAATATTCCAGAAGGCAAAATAGTTGGAGCTAAAAATGTTGTAGCACTTGCTACAGATGTTTTCTTGATAAAATTTCTTCTTTCCATTTTATTTATAATATTAAGATTTGTATTAGGAGTTAAAAAAACTAGAGACTACTAACTAATTTAATTATTTTTTCATATTCAAAACCCAAAGAATACCACCTCTTAAATGTTTTCTAAAAATAGGATCATCATAGGTTTCAGCATCATGACCTAAAGCTGTATACCATTGTCTGGCTCCTTCAAATTCATTTGACCAGCAAAGCGGAAAATAGTTTCCAAAAATATCATTTGGATATTCTACTTTTTTCTTGTCCTCAACCGTTCTTAAATCAGATGCTAGTAGTACATTTATATCAGGATTCAGGTTATTAGAATAATAACATTCATCTTTAACTTTCCATACTCTATCTAAAAAATCAGTTGAAGGATGATTTTTATCCACTACGACTACATCAAATTCCTGGTGAGGTGCATGGCGAACAAATTTACCACCAACCAGAGCCCAATACCAAGGCCAATCTCTTTCTACAGCATTTGCTGAATGAATACCAATAAACCCTCCTCCACCTTTGATATAGTTTTGAAAGGCTACTTTTTGGTTTTCGTTATCAAATACCTCATTGTTGGAATTAGAAAAAATAATAGCATCATATTTTGACAATGTTGCCTTATTAAAAAGTGAAGCGTCTTCACTGTTATCAAAATCAATATTTTCAGCTTCACAAATTTCTTTTAAAGCTTTTATGCTATTAGTTATATTTTCATGAACATAACCTTTTTCTCCGTTTAGTGTTAAGCCATTTTTTGTAAATATCAATACACGTTTTTTCTTTGATATTGGGTCATTTTTTTCAGCATTATTTGCTTGTAGATTAACTGCCAAAACTAGACAGAAAATAAATAAAATTATTTTCTTCATTTGTTTTTAAAATTATGATTTTATTGATTAAAGTTAAACATCTTTTTTATTTTATTCTTTCTGGGTAATTTGTAATTATGCCATCCACTCCAAGGTTTTTCATTTTATCAATATCATTTATTGAATTGACAGTATATGGAAAGATTTTTAATCCCTCTTTCTTAATTTGATTAACAACATATTTGTTTAATAATTTATAGTTTGGATTAATAGCAACTGCATTTAATTTCTTAGCAACTGGAATAGCATTCAATGGATTAGTATCAGTCAATATTGCAATTGGAATTTCACTGTTAAATGATCTGAAATTTTCAAGTTCATTCCAATTAAAACTTGAAATAATAAATCTATCTAATTTAGATTCTGTCTTATTAATAAATTCAGTAATAATTTCATTTACCTTTTTTGCCGTTTCTTCACCTTTTAATTCAATATTAAGAAATATTTCATTTGGTAAAATGTTAATTACCTCTATAAGTTCAGGTATTCTATATTCTCCCATCACTTTAATTTTATTAATTGAATCATAAGAAAGATCTTCAATATAACCTGAAGAGTTTGTTAATCTATCTAGTTTTTTATCGTGAAAAACTATTATTTCACCTGATTTACACTTAAAAACATCAATTTCTATTCCATCAACTCCTAATTCAACTGCTTTTTTAATTGATGGAATTGTATTTTCTGTGACATGCCCCATTGCTCCTCTGTGACCAACAATTAACGGATTTTTGTTTGGAGAAGAACAAGAAACAATTGAAAGTGCTAATAACATTTTAAGAATTCTTTTCACTGTATTTTTTTAATATTAAAAGTCTAAAATCAATTGACTTTTGACCAATTTTTTTTGAGGTTTTAATTTTTAATCTTGATGGTCCTTTTTTAAAATACAAATCACCAATATTAATTCTTTTAAATTCCTTTGTATAAGATTCTGTTCTTTTTACCAAGTCTTTATCCATTCCTATTAATTTTGGATCATGAAAATCTTCTATCTTTTTATATATTATTTGGTTTTCATATTCAATTGCAATTTCAGTTCCAATACTGTTTTCTGGAAGGGTATAATATAAATTAACATTACTTTTTCCAGAATTCAAAACATCAATATCCCAATATATATAGTCATCTTCATTTTCCCAATTTTCAATAAAAGAACAATTTGCATGTATGGAAGATTTTTTTAGACTTCCAGTGATTTCAGCATCTCTAGCTGGAAGATGCGTATCGATTAAATCAGTATAATTTACCGTAAACCTTCTTCTTTTATTTGATTTCTTGAAAGAATCAACCAATGAATTTTTCCATTTGTCCTTAGCTTTTTTTAATTCTTTATAATCATCAATAAAATTTTCATTGACAGGTTTTTCTTGTTTATGATCATTATTTAAATCAAATAAATCATCATTATTATCTAGAATAAAATTATTATTCCTTACACTTATTCTATTTCCCCAATATGAAAATATTTTTCTATTATTATCTTTTAGATTAGGGTTCTCTAAATATTTATTAAAACTTTTTCCATCAAATTCTATATTGGAAGAATTATTTGTTAACTCAACTAATGTTGGAAAAATATCCATAACACTTGTTATCTGATTTATTTTTATTCCTTTCTTAATTTTTGAAGGCCATTGAATAAAGAATGGAACTCTAACTCCTCCTTCATTTGTACTACCCTTCTTGTCTTTTAAATCATTATTCCATCTATTTCCATTAGGACCATTATCACTAAAGAAAATAATGATCGTATTATTATATAAATTATATTTTTTTAATGAATCTATTACTTTGCCAACATTATAATCTAAATTTTCAACCATCCCAAGGGCTGCTTCAGTTTTTCTAATATTTTCTTTTTCTGCATACCTACCCTGTTTTACTACTTTTTTGTTAGAAACATATGAGTCGGGGACTTGCATTGGTGAATGTGGGGTATTGTATGCGATATATGTAAAAAAAGGATCTTTTGATTTTTTTATAAATGAAATAGCATTGTTTGTAATATCATCCGATATATATCCTTTTCCCTTAACAACTTTACCATTTTTTTCTAATAATGGATTGAAATAGTTTCCCCAATGTCCAGCAGTAAACCCATAAAATTCTTCAAATCCCCTTGAATTTGGATGATATGGAGGTTGTGATCCATTATGCCATTTTCCAAAAAGTCCAGTTCTATATTTCTTCTCTTTAAAAAAATTTGAAATTAATTTATGATCTATATTCATTCTTTCATACCCTTTTGTAACTCCGTTAACTCCAGATCTAACAAAAAACTTTCCAGTTAATAACTCAGCTCTAGTTGGGGAACAAACTGGACTAACATAAAACCTTTGAAACCTTGCTCCATTTTTGGCAATTTGATCAATGTTTGGAGTCTTTAAGTTTGGATTCCCATTAATGCTTAAATCACCCCAACCCTGATCATCAGTTAAAAAAATTAAAACGTTAGGGTTATCATCATTAATATCATTACATCCAAAAAACTGAATTAGGAGGAAAAAATAAAAAAAAACTTTAAAATTCATTTCATTATTTATAAAAGTTGTTCTAAAGTTAAAGTTTGTCTGTTTCCTATTAAAATATTTCTATAATAAATTTCTATATTGTTATTTAAAACAAACATCATGAAAAGTCCTATTAAACAGATATTATTATTTGTCTTTATATTTTTTATAAGCTGCTCATCACCAATTAAAGAAAAATCAGATTTTAATTTCTTTTCTGAACAATTTGCTGATCTAAAGATACTTAGATATCAAGTGCCTGGTTTTGACGAATTGAATTTAGATCAAAAAAAGCTTGTTTATTATCTCTCTCAAGCTGGTTTATCAGGTAGGGATATTATGTATGATCAAAATTATCGACATAATATTTCTATTAGAAATACTATGGAAAAAATATATACGGATTATAATGGAGACAAATCATCTGATGATTGGAAAAAATTTGAAACTTATCTTAAAAGAATATGGTTTTCAAATGGCATTCATCATCATTATTCAAATGATAAATTTGAACCTGGTTTTTCTATTGCATTTTTAGAAAAATTACTCAATGAAAGTAACGTTGAATTAAATAAAGAAGCTTTTGAAGTTATTTTTAATGATGAAGATTCAAAGAAAGTAAATTTAGATGCTAGTAAAGGTTTAATTAAAGGCTCTGCCGTTAATTTTTATGGACCTGATGTAACGACAGAAGATGTAGATTTTTATTATAGTGAAATTAAAAAAGTGCCAAACCCCAAAAAACCTATTTCCCTAGGTTTAAACTCTAAACTTATTAAAGAAAACGGAAAACTTGTAGAAAAGGTTTGGAAGCTAGGTGGAATGTACAATAAAGAAATAAAAAACATTATTTATTGGTTATCAAAAGCTTCAGAAGTTGCTGAAAATGAAAAACAAAAAGAAGGTTTTGAGCTTTTAATTAAATATTATGAAACTGGAGATTTATCAATCTGGGATCAATACAATGTAGCATGGGTTGAAACTGTAAAAGGAGATGTAGATTATATAAACGGATTTATTGAGGTCTATAATGATCCTAAAGGATATAGAGGATCCTATGAATCTGTAGTTCAAATAAAAGATTTTGAAATGAGTAAAAAGATGGATGCACTTTCAGAAAATGCCCAATGGTTTGAAGACAATTCTCCTATAATGGAAAAACATAAAAAAAATAATGTAGTTGGAATATCTTATAATACTGTAAATGTAGCCAGTGAAGCTGGAGATGCTTCTCCATCAACTCCAATTGGAATAAATCTTCCAAATGCTAACTGGATAAGAGTTGAACATGGATCTAAATCAATTTCTCTTGGAAACATACTTTATGCCTATGGAAATGCTGGAAGCAGCGGAAGACTTAATGAATTTGCTTTTTCTCAAAAAGAAATAGATCTTGAAATAAAACATGGTGAAAATGCAGGTAGTTTACACACTGCACTTCATGAAGTAATAGGTCATGCAAGTGGAAAAATAAATGAAGGAGTTGGTACCACAAAAGAAACATTAAAAAGCTATGCTTCTGCTCTGGAAGAAGCAAGAGCAGATCTAGTAGGATTATATTATATTCCTGATAATAAACTTGAAGAAATAGGTATATCACCCTCAGCAGAAGAGATGGGAATAGCCAGTTATGATGGTTATATAAGAAATGGTCTTATTACACAACTTATTAGAATAAAATTAGGTGATGATATAGAAGAATCTCATATGAGAAATCGCCAACTTATTTC
>ERZ1046367.488-NODE-488-length-27057-cov-6.336753_pt1 | contig 27057 bp, 33 predicted proteins | sample MGYA00383091_ERZ1046367 | MGnify/ENA primary metagenome ERZ1046367 (study PRJEB29581, sample SAMEA5548361) | metagenome | biome: marine; feature: coastal; material: water | depth 50 m | study: Short-term variability in the microbial, nano- and picoplankton... | reverse complement strand
TTATTCTTTTTAGATTATTTAGCAACAAGTAAAGTAGATGTAAATTTGCATACTCAAGTTATCAATGGAATTAAAAAGTCTTGTGATTCGATAAAGATTCCGTTAATTGGTGGTGAAACTGCTGAAATGCCTGGAATGTATAATAAGAAAGATTATGATTTAGCAGGTTTCTGTGTTGGAGTTGTTGATAAAAAAGATATTATTCAAAAAAATAAAGTTAAGAAAGGTGATCTCTTGATTGGTTTTGAGTCAACTGGGTTCCACTCAAATGGGTTTTCACTAATAAACAAATTGATAGAAAATAAATCGTTATCATTAAAACAGAGTTTCAAAAAATCTAGTTTAGGAAAAGCTCTAATAAAACCTACTAAGCTATATGTTGATGTATTTGAATTATTAAGAGATAAGTTGAGTATTCATGGGGCTGCTCATATAACAGGTGGTGGTTTAACAGAAAATTTACCCAGGGTTATACCAGATAAATATGCAGCTCATGTAATCAAAGATAGTATAAAAATTCCAGATCTATTTAGATTAGTACAAGAAAAATCTATGTTAAGTGAGCAGGAAATGTTGAAAACTTTCAATTGTGGTATAGGTATGGTCCTCATAGTTAATAAAAATGATGTTAATAAATTTAGTAAAATATTTAAGAAAACAAAATATAAGCCAAGAATCATAGGTTACATTGATAAACGTGAGGATACACAAGATATAGTTTATGAGTAGATTTAGATCAATAATATTTATATCTGGAAATGGAAGTAATCTCCAGAATATAATTGATAACATAAAATCTGATTACTTAAAAATGGATATAGTTTTGGTTATATCAGATAATTACGAGGCTAAAGGCCTTAAGAAGGCAAAAGAAAATGGAATAGAGACCTTGGTCATTAATACATCAGATAAGTATATTGATGAGTTATTACATCTAATGAATAATTATAAAGTTGATCTAATCATACTGTCGGGATTTATGAAAATATTGCCAAAAGTTTTCGTAGAAAAGTATTATGGGAAAATTATTAATATTCACCCATCATTACTACCAAAGTTTAAAGGTCTAAATACTCATAAAAAAGCTTTGGCCTCGAAAGAAAGATATCATGGTGCATCAGTTCATTTTGTTACATCAGAATTAGATGGTGGTCCGGTTATAGTGCAAGGCAAAACAGAAATACAAGAAAATGATAATGAAGATGCACTAAAAAGTAGAGTTCATCAAATTGAATATAATATCTTTCCACTAGCTATAAAATGGTTTGTAGAAAATCATATCAAGCAAATTGATAATAAATGCTTTTTTGATAATGAGGTACTAGAATGTCCTATAGAACATCTATCAGACTAATTGATTATATACATATAGTATTTGCTTTTTTTCTATTTACTAATATGGCGAATGCTGAAAGATTGATAATCTCAAAGCATAAATATAATTTACATAAAGGTGATATACAGTTCGGTGTAAGCGAACAAACACTAGTTAAAGAGGGTCTTGATTATAGATTTACTATAAAGAGCAATTCAGCAGGTATCTTTAAGCTCAAAAAGGATAATAGGTTGGAAACAACAAAGTATATAAAAAATAATGGTGTTATAAAGCCAATATCCTATAAATATGTAAGAGAAAAAAAAGATAGTATTAATGTTATAGAGACATTTTTTGATTTAGACAATAAATATGCTTATACAGTAAATAATAATGAGAAATATGAGCATGCTAAAATACCTTATTCATTTGATAGATTGTCTGTTCAAATTGATTTTCAAGATAAAATGAAATCAGGAATATTTGAACATGAGTATAGTATTATTGATAAAGGAAGAGTAAGAAAATATTCTTTTATCTTACATTCAGATGATGTCATTGAAACAATTTTTGGTCAGACAAATACAATAGTTATTAAAAAACTAATAGAGAACAATAAAAGAAGTACTTTAACATGGTATGCTGTTGATTATAATTATATTCCAGTAAAGGTCGAGCAATATAGGAAGAAATCTTTAAAATTTACCGCAACACTAAATGAAATTAATAAATAAATTATTTCTGTCTATTTCTTAATCTAAGTGAATTAACTTTAATAAAACCCTCTGCATCTCTCTGATCATAGTTACCTGAATCAGTCTCAAAAGTAGATAAATCTTCACTATATATCGAAAAAGGTGATTTTCTCCCAAGCACCATTACGTTACCCTTTAAGATCTTGATCCTAACTGTGCCTGTGACTCTTTTCTGTGAATCATTAATCAACTTTTGCAAACTTTCTCTTTCCGGGCTAAACCAATAGCCATTATATATAAGTCTGGTATACCTATTAGACAAATCTTCTTTTAAGTGCAAAAGTTCACGATCTATTGTTATAGACTCCATTGCCTTATGTGCTTTATGGTAAATTGTACCCCCGGGCGTTTCATAACAACCTCTTGATTTGATGCCAACATATCGATTTTCCACAATATCTATTCTTCCAATCCCATGCTTACCGGCTAAATCATTTAATTTCTTCAATACTTTAAATGGTGATAATGCTTTCTTGTTAACCTTAATAATGTCTCCATCCTTAAACTCCAGCTCTAAAATATCTGCCTTATTAGCTGCTTTCTCTATTGATTTAGTTCTTAACCACATTGACTCTTCTGGGCTTTTCCATGGGTCTTCTAAAACACCACCCTCATATGAAGTATGTAATACATTTGCATCCATAGAGTATGGACTTTTTTTTCCTAAATCAAAATCTATAGCTATTTTGTTTAATCTAGCATATCTGACTAAGTCTTTTCTTGAGTTATAGGCCCACTCTCTCCAAGGCGCTATGATTTTAATTTTTGGATTCAATGCATATGCGGATAGCTCAAATCTTACTTGATCATTACCTTTTCCAGTAGCTCCATGACATATTGCATCAGCTCCTTCTTTTTTAGCAATTTCTATTAATCTTTTACTAATTAGAGGTCTAGCGATTGACGTTCCCAAAAAATATTCGCCTTCATATATAGCATTAGATCTAAACATTGGATATACATAATCCTTAACAAATATTTCTTGTAAATCTTCTATATATATTTTTTTAATTCCGAGCTTTTTAGCTTTGATTTTTGCATCTTTTGTTTCTGAACCTTGTCCTATATCAGCGGTAAATGTAATGACTTCACACTCATACTTTTCCATTAACCATTTTGCAATCACTGAAGTATCTAATCCTCCAGAATATGCTAGGACAACTTTCTTAAACTTCATTAGCGGTATCTTCTTGCTCAACAGAAGGTTTTACCCATCTGAAACCATTGTTTGTTGATTCTTTTTTCCAAAAAGGAGCCTGCGCTTTTAATGCTTCCATAATATCACGGGTTGCATTAAACGCATTTTCTCTATGTTCTGACCATGTAGCGACAACAACTATAGGATCGGTTGGTTCTAGTAAACCGACTCTATGAATAACTAATCCATCAATAATATTATATTTTTTAATTGCACTGTTAACCATATCTTCAAGATACTTTTCCGTCATTCCCGGATAATGCTCTAACTCCATATTTTCAACTTCTTCATTATCATTAAAATCTCGCACAGTTCCTACAAAAACAGATGTAGCTCCAATTCTAGAATCATTTAGTAAAACATTTTTTTTATAATCAACCAATGCTTCCCAAGGGTCGAACTTTTCATTCATAATTTCAATTTTCATTATTAACCACCTGTAACTGGAGGGAAAAAAGCAATTTCATCTCCATCTTTTAAATTAAAGTTTTTGTCAACATACTCATGGTTTACAGCGACTAATACTCTGACTGGAGTTTTTTTATCAACTGTTAAGCTTTTCCACAATTCATTAGCTGAGGTGCTACTCTCAATTTCAAGATCTTCTGAATCTTTACCCATCATATCTCTAACACTGGCAAAATATTTAACATAAATTTTCATAATTTGCCTATGTATCATAGTTATAAAAACACTTATTATCAACAAAATTAACAATTTGCTTTGAAAAAGTCAAAAATCATCAAATATTATGCTCAAGCCTTAGATTTTCTTGCTTGATTCCCCGCTATTACTCCAAACATTATAGAGACATAACAAATGATAGCCAAAAACCATTCCCCACTGTTTACTCCTGGGTAAAGTGGGACCAAAGGAAAAAACATGGCAGTAACAAAAAATCCAGCAGTTAGTTCTAAAAAGCCATAATCTGGGAACACTTGAACAAGTAAATCAAAAGCAGCCATATAACCAGCAATAATTGCTACTAGATAAAAAAGATAACTCATGGCTGTATACATATAGCAATATTAGCTTCCTAAAATTAATATTACAACTCAACAAACTAAAAATATAATATATTATCCTCCAATATATGACATTTCTACTTTATTTCTTTTGCTTTTATCAAGTTTACTAATAAATCTGAGCTGAGAATATTGATCATCTCTATTTGACCAGATTTTGGTAAAATAATCATTAAAAGATAAAGCACCATCTTTATTTTTAAAATATTTAGAGAAACTATAAGGTTTGTTTGAAAATAGACATGTATAAAAATTTCCATTAGCTGACAATCTACCTCGGTTACATTCTGAGCAAAACGGTTTAGATATAGATGATATAAAAGCAATATTTAAAGCATGATCATTTATAGTCCATTTTGTAGATGTCGAATCTATGGAGTCTGTAAGCTTTGTCAAACAATAATGTTTGTTAATAAGAGCTATCGTTTCTTTTGAAGTAAATACATTGCCTAATAACCAATTATTGGATTCTCCTACATCCATATACTCGATGAATCTTAATTCAATATTTTTATCTAGAAATTTATCAAGCATAGGAATTATTTCTCCGTCATTAATCCCTTTTATGACAACCATGTTTATTTTAATTTCATTAAATACACTAATAACATTGTCTATGGCCTCCGATACTAAAGCATGGTTACTGTTAATAGGATTCATTATATTACCTATTTTTTGTGATGAGGCATCTAAACTTAGGGTAACTGAATCTAAACCATTATTTTTCAAAGAAATTATTTTTTGTTTGGTTAAGAGAGATCCATTCGTTGTAATCATAACTTTTTCGATCTCAGCATCTTTTTTCAAACCTCCAACTAAAGCTTCTAAGTTTTTTCTAAGAAGTGGTTCACCTCCAGTAAGTCTAATTTTCTTCAAGCCAAATGGTTTTAAAGTTTTTGCAACTTCTATTATTTCTTCATATGTTAACAACTCATTTTTCTGTAAAAACTTATGCTTGCTTCCAAAGATATCTTTAGGCATGCAATATATACATCTGTAATTACATTTATCAGTAACAGAGATTCTTAAGTATTCAAATTGTCTATGTAGTTTATCTTTAATCATTTTAATTACAAATCTTGCACTTCTTATCTTTAGTAATCTTGATCGTTCTAAACCCCATATGTTTCAAATCTACTAATAATAATTTACTTTCCAAAGATTCACCAAAATTCAACAAGGTTTTTATAACTTCAGTTGCTTGAAGGGAACCTATAACACCAGTTAGCATGGATAATACTCCTAAATCTATGCAAGAGTTTATCTCATCGTCTATATCATCATAAAGACAATTATAGCAGGGCATATTAGATAAATCATTCCTGAAAACTGCTACTTGTCCTTGCATTTTTATAGCAGCACCCATAACTAATGGTTTTTTTAGAATTAGTGATATCCGATTGATAGTAGATCTTGACTTAAAATTATCTGTAGCATCAATAATAATATCTGCATCTTTTACTAAATTAATTGATTCGCTTGAAAAGTTTACATTTTGGCTATCTACATTCAAATCAGGGTTCATTATGACTAGTCTTTTCCTCGCTACATCAGTTTTATAAAGACCTATATCAGTTGATGTATATAATATCTGTCTTTGAAGATTTGTTTCCTCTACTCTATCATTATCTATTAATGTAATTTTACCAATGCCTGACGTTGATAGATATTGAGCAAGAGGACAACCGAGTCCTCCAAGGCCAATTATCGCCACATGCTTTTGTTTCAAGATTTCAAGCCCATCTGTTTCAATTTCTTCTAAAAGGATATGCTTGTTATACCTAAGTAGGTCACTATTTGATAATCTATATTTATTTATTTTTTTTACCTTCATTAAATTTTTTAAGTTGTTCTTTGGTTGCTTCCTTTTGATACTTCTTTTTGTATTCAGAATAAGGCATACCATAAATTAATTCTCTAGCTTCATCATAAGTTAATTTCTCACCTAATTTTTCTGCTTCTGACATATACCATTTGGATATGCAATTACGGCAAAAGTTTGCCAGATTCATCATATCAATATTCTGCACATCAGGATTATTTCTTAAGTGATCAAGAATTTTCTGAAATGTTGCAGACTCTATTTTTAACTTTTTAGCTAGCGCAAGCTTGTCATCATATAACATGTTTCACCTCACTATGTTTATGATTTAAATATAACATGAAATTAGATGAACCAAAGCCTTCATGGTTTAAATTCATCATGATTTCTTGTATTTTGACTTAACTGTATCCCAAATATCACAATAATTAGACCCAAAAAGTAATTCCATGAAACATCTTCTTCGAAGAAAATCACACCAAATAATATTGCCCAAATAGGAATTAAATAGTTCATTATAGAAATGAATGTTGCTCCAGATGATTGTAGTATTTGAAAGTATATTATTGTAGCGATAGCTGTGCAAAAAACTCCTAGTATTATCACTGCCGCTAAATGTTCTGAGTTACCATAAGAACTTGGTGTTAAATCAAAGTTTAACATTATATATATGCCCATAATAATTGCTGAATAAAGTATTACACCGGTAGACGCATTCAACGGATTAGTAATTTTGAATCTCTTTCCATAGACCGCAGCAAATGAATAAAGTACGGCTCCTCCTATGACCATTAATTCAGAATAAATTCCATCAATAAAATTATCTTCCACTACGTTTTTATCTGGCATTATTAAGATGATTATTCCTGTAAATGCAACTAAAAAACCAATCATTTTTTTCTTTGTCATATTTTCATCATCTAAGAAAAAATGTGATAATATCAATGTAGAGATAGGCATTGTTGACATCAAGATGCCAGCTAAAGAACTATCTATACCAATTTGTCCATGTGAAATTAATAGGAAAGGTGCCACGATGCCTACTAAGCTCATGAAGAAGTAATAACGCCAATTCGAAAATTCTATATTGATCTTTTTTGAAATTATTAAAACAAAACCAACTAATATTATGCTGGCGATGAGTAAACGTGCAGTCACTAATATCTCTGGACTATAGGCTTCTAGGGCAAATTTATTAAGAGTAAACGCACCTCCCCAAATAGCAGATAGAAGCATTAATAATATCCAATTCGTTGTATATAGGTTCATCTTAAGTTATCCTTTTTCTATAATGAGATTATATAATTACTTTACCTAAAATATGAAAGTTTTATCTATAAATATTTCGGAGCCAAAAAAAATTATCTTTAATGGCAAAGAGCTTATCACCAGTATATATAAAAAACCAATAGAAGGTTCTATTGAGGTTACTGATGTTGGTTTAGTTGGTGATAGACAAGCTGACATGAAGGTGCATGGAGGATATGATAAAGCAGTATATGCTTACTCATACAAACATTACCAAACTTGGTCAAAAGAAATGAATCAAGAATATGATGAATTTGGATTAGTTGGAGAAAATCTTACGATTGATGATTTCAATGAGAGAGAAATATATATTGGTGATGAATTAATGATTGGTGATTGTGTTTTTCAGATCTCTCAGCCAAGAATACCTTGTTATAAAATAGGCATAAAAATGAATAGTAGAGATTTTCCAAAAAAGTTTTCTCAAAGTGGTTTGTTAGGCTCATATATGCGAGTACTAGAAACAGGAAAAATATCTAAAAATGATGATGTAAAACATATAAGAAAAGAAAGTAATAGTTTATCGATATATGAAGTTTCAGAAATATTATTTAAAGATATAGGCAATATTGATAAAATGAAACATGCATTAGACTTAAAGTATTTAACAGAAGAAATTAAAGAAAGGTTTAGGGAAAGGTTAATGAAACTAGGAGACTATAGCTCTCTGTAATAAAATGAAAATATCAAATATTAAGATAGTAAAAGATAATATAACAACAATAACTTGTTCAGGAGATGCTGTTAGTGGTAGACACCCACAAATATTTTTAAAAGTTAATGATGAAGATGGAGCCGTAGAATGTTATTATTGCGGTAAAAGATTTATACAAGAATCAATGGTTAAGAAAAAATAATTATGTTTGAAGATAGAGTATCAGTTAAAGAAGTAGAAGAAGGAACTAGTCTCAGCCCAAAGTTTAACTCTGATGGCTTTATACCAGTTGTGACCACCGATAGCAAAACAGGAATCTTACTGATGCATGCTTTTATGAATGCTGAAGCTCTTACACTCACAATTGAGAAAGGTGAGGCTCACTACTATAGTAGAAGCAGAAAATGTATTTGGCATAAGGGCGCTACTAGTGGTTTTGTTCAAAAAGTTGACAATATACTTATTGATGATGATCAAGACTGCATATGGATTAAAGTGACTGTTGCAGGTGATGCTAATGCTAGTTGCCATGTTGGATATTTTTCATGCTTTTATCGAGAGATAACATATGATGGTAAAAAAGCAAAGTTAACCTTTACTGAAAAAGAAAAAGTATTTAATCCTGACGATGTATATGGAGATGCTCCAAATCCTACTATATTATAAATTATTAAAACTAAGATTTTGACTGAAGAATCTCCCTAGCAAACCTATGATATAAAAATTTATAGCTAGATATAAAGGACCTAATTCCATTGATGCATAGAAATAATATATTGAAGGAATTGGGCTATAATTAGAGAAATAGTAATATGTAAAATGAATAAATATTATTACTGGAGTAATGATTAATGCTCCGTGTATTATGTTGATAATAGTACTTTTTAAATAACCCATAATTTTATGCATAATAAATCTAATAAATTCAGTATAACAAAAAAATCTGTATGGTCACTAATTTTACAAGCTAAATACTTTAAAGCTAATTTTCTTGATGATAAGTCCCAGGTATCTATAGAGAAATCCCTGAATGGGATTAAATATAGATTTGAGTATGATATTCAGGAAAAAAAGGTAATTAATAATAATTTTAAAATAGATGATTATGCTAACAATCTTTTTAAGCTTTACCTTCCTATAATATTCAATAATAAAAAGACTTATTTACTAGGACATCTGGCGCAAACTCTTGATGGCTTTATAGCAACCCAATCAGGTGAATCAAAATATATAAGTTCTAAGGAAAACCTTTTTCATATACATGCATTAAGAGCTATTTCAGATGTAATTATCGTAGGATACAATACTGTTAGACTAGATAATCCTTTTCTGACAACAAGATTAGTTAAAGGTAAGAGTCCTATGAGAATTATTTTAGATAAAAATAATAAACTAGGTAAAAAATATAATGTATTTACCAATCAAGATGAAAATGCTTATAAAATAATAAATGATAATTTAAGATCAAGTGATCATAATATATTTCAATTACCAATGACAGATAATCAGTTTGATGAGAAAGATATAGTATCATTAGTGACTAAATTGAATAAAAAGGTAATATTTATAGAGGGTGGAGGAAAAACCATTTCAAGTTTTTATGAAAAAAATCTGCTTAATAAGTTACATTTATGTATTAGCCCTATAATACTAGGTAAAGGGATTAGTAGCTTTATAATTCCTAAGAAGGATTCTTTGGATGAACTGATTGAGCATAAGGTATCTTATCATAAAATGGGTTGTGATATTTTGTGTGATATTGATCTATGTTAATTTAATCTTCAGAAAGAAATATAGTCCTGGCAGAGAACATAATAAATTCAAAATCCCATATATTATTGACACACTTATACTTGCAGATGCAGATAGGCCAAGAAGCAATGAAAGTAAAAGGGCTGTTAATTCCCGTATACCCCAACCACCAATACTAATAGGCAAAGTCATGGAAAAAAGAATTATAGGAGAAAAAACCATGAATGCAAAATAATCTATATTCAACCCTAACGATATTGCAGATATAACATATATCAATATATAGGAGCATACAACAAAAAAAGAAAGAGTTAAATGTCTCCAAAAAACCATGCCTGAAAAAACTGCAGTAAGATTATGAGCTATTTTTTTTCCATCAAATATTTGTTTAATTTTTTTATTAAGAAAATATTTAAATAAAAAAAATATTAAGATGGAGGGAAATAATAAGTAAAAGAAAGCCACATATTTTTGGTTAATAAAAAAATAAAGTGTTAAGGAGACTATAAAAAAAGCAAGTAACATTATTTGTCCAGATAATCTTTCAAATACAACAGATTGTACTGACTTTCCCATTTTTAATATTTCACTTTTATTCTCAGTTGTATGGTATATGCGAAACATATCACCCATAATGCCACCTGGAAGAATATTATTCATAAATGTAGAGATATAGTAAAACCTTATAGAGTTACTAAAACTGATATCATGATTAGTAATCTTGGAAATATACATCCACCTATATGCAGATAATAAATGCTGGACAATGCTTATTAATATAATCAAGATAATGTACCATATATCAATGATAGATAAGATATTAAATATATTTATACCGTAATTGGTTACAATATAATAAATTATTATCATAGAAAGAAGATATTTAAGGGCGTCCTTAATATTCATTATGTTTCAATCAGAATGTCTTTATGTCCTACAGTGACTTTAGATTTACCAGCCATAATTTCTTTTAACTTCACCTTTTTCCATTCAAGAAGCATATCTTTATCAGTAGTATTATCGTTTTTCAAAGGCCTGTAAATTGTATCTAAATACATTCTTTGAAATTTTTTATTTTCATCATTGTAAGAGTTTAATCTCCATGATGAATCTTTTATGGCTACTGTATATTTATTTTTAATGCAATATTCTTTTATAAGTTTAATACTTTTGGAGCCTATGGCATAACCAGAGCCTTTATCTGCTTCCTGATTTCTATTAAACATTGAAATGATATATTTATCATACCTATGCTTAATGTGCCATTTAATATCACCATCGAAACATATAGATAGATATATAATCTTATTTTTACCAATATTATTTAAAAATTTTTTAATAAAAGATATTGGCAGAATATCAGATATAGCAGATAAGCTAATGAGATCATATTTATCAAGGATATCCAATGATTCTAAGATATTTGCATTAATTAATCGAATACTTTCAGCCTTAATGACATCCTTTTTTTTTAATTCATACCTTGTAGGATTTATTTTTAGAAGACTATACTTTGATCCACCCAAGTACTTATAAGTGGTAGCATAAAAGTTTCTTAAAAGCTTAGGGTCATAGTCTAGTAGGACCATTTTATCAAAAATAAGTTTCTTCTTATGGCAATATCTTAAAAAGGATCCATTACCAGATCCTAAGTCTATAATATTTTTAAAAAACGACTTATCTTTTTTATATTGATTCTGCAATAAGTCACTACGAGATTTTATATCATAATTTTCTCGCATCTTGATCCATGATAATGAGAATCTATCTTTTTCCATATAACACCGTTTTAAAATTTCTAGCTGCCCTCTTCCAGCCATATTTATCTATGCTAGATGTCATAGGCTGAGGGTAAGTATTATTAAAATTATACTCTATGCTTTCTGCTAATGAATGAATATTACCCTCTTCAATAAAATCAGCATCTCTATTTCTTAATATCTCCCTCAATACTGGCAAGTCTGTTGTAATTACTTTAATACCAAAAATAGACGATTCAAGTAATGCCATACCAAAACCTTCATAATGAGTTGAAAGTATAAATAGTTTTGATTTATGTAAATAATCCAACATTATGTCTGTTTCAACTGATCCTAAAAATGTAATTTTTTTTTCCAGATTTTTTTTCTTAATTAAAGCAGTTAGACTCTGAAAGTAATCGTTATCAATATTATAACTACCTATAATATTTAAATGCCAGTCAAATTCTAGGATACTTAATGAATTGATTAACCACTCATAACCTTTTCTTGGAATTATATTACCAATCGAGAGAATATTTTTTGATTTAGTTATGTCTTTAGAGTTAAAAAAACATTCCCTTATACCAGGATAAACTACGCTTACATTAGAGTAGTTATTTAAATATTTACTAATTTTAGATTTCATATATTTACTTACAGTCGTAATTTTATTAGCTTGACTAAAAGCTAATCTTTCATTGAAGAATAATCTAAGATTAGATGATCTGCTATAAGGATCTTCAAGAGAGCATGGATGATGTACCAAGAGGTTGATATTTTTATATTTTTTTAGTATATCTTTGATTCTATTAGCTAAATATCCATCTACTACTATAATAGAATTTTTTGGTATTGATTTAATCTTACTATAAAGTTTAATGTTAGATATATCACAATTAACAGCAATACTATGATGATAGATAAATATCTTTTTTAAATATTTGCATAACTGAACATCATATAATGTACCACCAGTAATAGTACTACCAAACTCAGGATAAATGAAATATATCTTTCTCATTCATTAATTTTTTGTTCATAAGATGCTGAAGCAATGTGAGACTCATTTAAAATCATCTTGATAGAATATAATTTAGTTATATCAAATTTCTCTTCATTCAATGAGTCTATAAAATCTGTAGTTAATTGTTTAGCCATAAACTCTGTCGTTGTTATAATTCCAGAAAATAGTTCAAAATCATCAAGATTTTTATAATTATAGACCTTGATACATTTGCTTAATAAGTCTGATGCAAGCCCGATATCTATAACAACATTCTTGTCTGTCATTTGATGGCTTCTTATAATTAAATCAATAACATAAGTTGCGCCATGAAGATTTTTTGCAGGTCCAAAAAAATCATCTTTCAGGCTATGAGCAATAAATAAATTATCTCTTACAGTTACTTCATACATAGTTATATACTTCCATAATTTACAACTTTACAAAAAAAGCCCTTATCCTTTACTGTCTTAGAAAAAAACGTAGGAAGCTTGCTAAAATCTATCATCTTTTGTTCTATTAGATGATCTAATCTATCATCATTTAACATGCTAATTGCTAATTCTCTTCTCTTTATATTATCCCAGTATTTATTTCTATTATGAGAAACTTTCGAAACTTGAGAAAAAATAAATTTTATCCTCTTTGAAAGAAATTCTTCACCAAACTTGACTTTAGATGTGTTGTCTCCATACCAGCTTAATATGCATATGGTTGCCTCATCCATTACATGCTTACTCAAACTATTTATAATATCAGCATTGCCCGAACATTCGTAAATAATATTTGCTTTATAATTGCTTGGAATTGTAGTTTTAAAATTAATATCAAACATTTTAGAAAATTTACTTTTTTTTGCATCACTATCAACTAGTAATATTTCGCAACCAGGAATAGTTTTTAGTAAATAGGCCATTAAAAAACCGACAACCCCTGAACCTACTACTAATATTTTATCACCACATGATGGAAGTGTATCCCACATGCCATTAATTACAGTCTCCATGTTCGCTGTTAATAAACATCTTTTTAATGGAATTGATTCTGGGATCAAAGTCACCTCAGACTCATCCAGCACATAGTCTTTTTGATGAGGGAATAATGTATAAACATATTTACCTTTAAAATCAGGTGATCCATCCATGACCATACCAATATTCATATATCCATATTTAACATCTGAGCCAAAGCTTCCTTCTTGGTATGGACATCTCATTAATTCCTTCTGACTTTTAGGGACGGATCCAGCATAAACAATTTTCTCCGTGCCATAACTTATGCCACTATATACCGTCTTAATCAGTAGCTCTTTTCCATTAGGCAGATCAATATTATGATTTTTGATATAGCTATCATTTTTTTTCTTTATCCAGAATGATTGTGTGTTTATTTTTTTCATATTACACTTAAATATCAATTATGATTAATACTTATACACTAAAAGTTATCTTGAAAGCATATTTATCTCTACTAATACTACTTAGTTTTATTTTGGGTAAAGATCTAACACTATTAATAGTACTACAAAATACTTTAATGTTTTCACTTATTTCAGCTCTTATATTTTATATATTTAATTCTTTTAAAGAAAATAAATTTACATATGCATCTGGAGTGACTTATTTAAGGGTAATTATATCAATAATTCTTCTATCTATAGCAATAAATTCTCCATTCAATCAAGGTATTTTTAATAAGTTTTATCTTGAGGACTATTTTATTTTATTAGCATTTATATCCCTATGTTTTGATGGTATAGATGGTTACATTGCAAGAAAACTTAATGAGCAAAGTAATTTTGGTGAGTTATTTGATCAAGATGCTGATACATTCTTGATACTTGTACTATGTATTTCTCTATATCTAAATAAAGATATTAATCTTTTAGTTTTCTTTATCCCTCTTTATAGGTATATATTTATATTGCTATCAATAAAATATGCATGGGTTAAATATAAACTTCCCGAGAGTTATTATAGAAAACTTAGCTGCGTAGTATCAACTTGCTTATTAATAGCCTGCCATAGTCATTATATCAAAGACATATCATTAGATTATTTAGTATTGTCATCACTATTTGTCATTACTTTTTCATTTGCAAAGGATATACTTTGGTTATATAACAGAGATAAATATGAAAAAATATAATATATTAATTTTAATTATAAGTATGGTCTTCATGCAAGTTGTGAATGCTGAAAATGATAATTATGTAATAGATGAATCTCATTTTAGCTTAGGGTTCATGGTGGAACATGCTGGCTATGCAAAAACACTTGGGATGTTTAAAAAAGTAAGCGGCTCATTTAACTATGATAAAGGTAAAAATTTACTTTCAAATGTAGAGATTATTATTGATACCTCAAGCGTATTTACAAATCATGAGAAAAGAGATGCGCATTTAAGAAGTCCTGATTTCCTTGATGTAGTTAAATTTCCTACAATGAGATTTATCGCAGATAATAATAATTTAAATATGAACCCTAATAAGGTTACTGGAGAATTAACATTGCTAGGTATATCAAAAAAAATTACTCTGCATGCTGTTATTAATAAAATTGAAAAATATCCATTTGGATTCATAAAACCAATCGTTATGGGCGTGTCTGCAACAGCTAGCTTTAATCGTACAGATTTTGGTATGGATTATGCGGTAGGTGAAAATGGGGTTGGTAATCAAATAGATTTAATAATAGAATTTGAAGCAATCAAGCAATAGATGAAGCATAAAGATACTCAGCTAGATCCGAATAAACTACGATCATATTTAGATTTAGTCGGATATAAAGAATCTGCTATCTTAAGAGAATTACGAGATGAGACAGCTAAACTTGGAGATATTTCTATAATGCAAATTGGTGCAGCGCAAGGTGCATTAATTCAAATGATATGCTCAATAGGGCAATTCACCAAATGTATTGAAATAGGTGTGTTTACGGGTTATAGCTCAATATGCATAGCCGAGGGTATGTCTAAAAATGGGAAATTATTTGCCCTAGATAAATCTAGAGAGTTTACAAGTATTGCAGAAAAATATTGGAATAAATCTAAACTAAATAATAAAATTGATCTAGTTTTGGGAGATGCGATAGATACATTAGATGGCTTTATTTCCAATAATCTTGAAAATACTTTTGATTTAGTATTCATAGATGCTGACAAAAATAACTATTTAGATTATTATGAAAAATCTTTGAAACTAATTAGGTCAGGTGGGATTATTATTATTGACAATACAATTTGGAAAGGCAAGGTACTAAATACAAATGATAATTCGTCAAGCACTAAATCTATTAAGTCACTTAATGATTTTATATCGAAAGATATCAGAGTAGATCACTGTCTTATATCAATTTATGATGGAATGACATTATGCATGAAAAAATAGATAGAATAATTAGTTTTTATAAGTTCACTCAGATTAAGAATACTGAAAGAATTAGATTTGATATATTTAATTATCTTGATAATTTAAATATATTAGGAACGATACTCATAGCCAATGAAGGAATTAATGTAAATATATGTGGTTCAAAAAATAATATTGAGTTAGCCAAAAAATATGTATTTAAACTACTAGATATAAAAGATATACATATTAATGAGTCAAAAGTTAATGCCAAAGCATTTACTAAATTAAAAGTTAAAGTAAAAGATGAAATCATTAAAGTAGGCTTTTGTGCATCAGAGCAAGACATTTCCAAGAATAGATCGCTTGAGCCGAAAGAATGGGATGAATTATTGGAAAATAAACCTCTTATAATTGATATGAGAAATAGATTTGAATATCTAATGGGCACATTTAAAGATTCAGAGAGTCTTAACCTCCTCAACTTTAGTGATCTAGAACAGTCACTAGAAGATGCAAAGGATCTTGATAAAGAAAAAAATGTTGCTATTTTTTGCACTGGTGGAATTAGATGCGAAAAAGCAAGCATAGCTCTAAATAAACTTGGTTTTAAAAATATTTTTCAACTCAAAGGAGGAATCATTAATTATTTAGATAAAAATAAGAATAAGGGGAAATGGGAAGGCGATTGTTTCGTTTTTGATGATAGGATAACCTTTTAATTGACCTCGTAATACGTACTAGACAGAAGGTTTAAAACATCTGATCTATATAACTCATCCATATTATCATTAACAAAGTCATCCTTGCTGCCTTTGATTACTAATGTAACATTTCCTGGGAGATTCATACCCTTAATCATTTTATTTTCAGATGATATAATTATTTTCCTACTAAGATCAGATGATATAATTTTTTTCACTGCAAAAGGTGGTCCGCTCATCTTGTCTCTAAGAATAAAAAATGTATGAGGCATTGATTTTAAATACACAAACATTTTATCAGATAACATTATTTCAAAAGAGAATTTATTTGAAGATGCATTTAACTGTTTTAATGCCTGGATGTAAGGATCCTTATCTTTAATTAATTTGTTATCAATAACATTATTTAAAATTTCTTTTGTTAGACTGGCATCATTAATTTCTATTGAATAATTTAATTTCATATTATAAATAGTGATATCTGATGAATTTAATAAGATGAGCTTATCAAAAGTTTTTATTATTTTAATTCTATTTGACTTAGGGTCAATTCTTCTTAAGACACTTATATATTCTTCTAAAATTAAATTATCATTAGGTTTAATTAGTATCGCCTTCTCATAGGCATCAGCAGATAATAAAAGTTTATCTGTAATAATATAAGACTTAGCTAGCATAACCCAGCCTTGATAATAATCTGGATCTTTTGATAACTTTGTTTTAAGAACAGGTATATTTTTTTTAATAGTCAGAATATTATTTCTAATTTTTAAATGCTTGGTTAGTATTTCATCATACTCTTGTTTATTTAATACCCCTGAGTCTTTAAAAAAAAGTATAGTTGATATAATAAACAAGCCTATGAAAATTAGATTCATGCCTATAGTTTTTTTTGACAGCGTGATTTTTTCACCGATATTTTTATATAAGAGTAAAAAATATAAAAATGATATGAATAATAAAATTAAATAAATCATTTCTTAAAACTTCTCCGGAAAAAATAATAACTAATAATCGCTAAGAATAAAAATGGGCCAATCCATAATATTAAATTTCTAGGAGAGAATGAAGGCTCATATAATATGAAATCACTATATCTCTCTGACATATACTTTTTAATATAATCTTCGTCCTTTCCTTCATCCACCATCTCTCTTACCTTGTTTCTTAGATCAATTGCAAGCGGGGCTTCAGACTCAGCAATATTTTGATTCTGACAGACCATACATCTTATTTCGGTTATCATTTGATTATAAAGTGCATCATTTAACTTTGTATCAGCTGTTGCTATTGATTGCATGAATAATAGGCATATTCCAGAATATATAAAATACTTAATCATCTTCATTAATTTTCTCAATCATTGGAATTATTTCTTGTTGATAAATATCATTAGTGATAGCACCAATGTACTTTGCTCTAATTACTCTATTTTTATCTACTAAAAATGTTTCTGGTACTCCATATACTCCTAAGTCTAAACCAAGCTCACCAGTATAATCATAAATATTGTAAATATATGGATTACCATAAATTGATAACCAGCCAAGAGCATCCTCTCTCTTATCTTTATAATTTACACCAACTATCTTTAATTTCTTATCTTCATTAATAATTGTCAATGTATTATGTTCTCGAATACATTCCAAACACCAACTAGCCCATATATTTAATAAGAATGTCTCTCTAGGAAGCATGCGTATATCAGATTTATAGCCAGTGTTAAGTTCCACTAATTCATAATTTGGTAATTTTTTACCTATTAAGGGTGACTGAATAAGTTTAGTTTCTATAAATAGTCCAAAAAAAAGGATAGATATAAAAAAAATAAAAATAATCAAGGGTATTTTAATCTTCACTCTTTTCACCTTAAAGGAGCTATTTTCATTCTTTTTCTTTTAGAAAGAACACTTAAAACTCCACCCAAAACCATCATCAAAGCACCCAACCATATCAATCTAATAAAAGGCTTGTGATATATTCTGATAGACCATACATCATCATTTATCAAGCTCCCCAGGGTAATATATAAGTCTCTGCTTAAACCTGGATCTATACCAGCTTCTGTCATTGGCATGTCGTTAGAAGCATATATTCTTTTTTCAGGATAAAGCTCCGTGATCAATGTATTGTTTTCATATACTAAAAATTGAGCTTTTATACCTGTATAATTAGGTCCTTCATATTGACTTAAATTTGTAAATTTAAATGCATAGTTTTTAATTTTTATTGTTTCACCAATCTTTGCAACAATTTCTTTTTCAATCTTATTATTTTCGACAATTGTTGCACCTAAAATAAAAACTGCTAATCCAAGATGGGCAAGCGTCATTCCTATATTTATAAAAAATACATTTCTTGTATTAGAAACATAATATCTTTTAATCAAATCATATATAATATTGAATGATATCCAAATAAATATAAATACTCCTAATAATGTACTAAAGTTAAAATTATCAAAAAATATCATACTAAAAAAAGATAAGAATAATATAACTAATAAGCTCATAAATAAGTGGTTGATTAAATATTTTTTATCTTTATTTTTAGAAAGAAAAAGTATAGGTATATAACCTGCAAGAAGAGCTAGCGGTGTCATGATTGGAAGAAAAACTGCATTATAATATGGAACTCCAACAGATATCTTTTCTAGACCAAGCAAATCTAGAAATAATGGATACATGGTTCCCAATAATATTGTAAATGTTGCCGTTACAAGTAAGATATTATTTATTAAAAAGAAACTCTCTCTCGAAAAAAAATCAAATGAAATATTATCTTTAATCTTGGGTGAGTTTCTAAAATAAATTAAAAGTGAACCACCAACAACTATGGTTAAGAATAATAATATGAAGGCACCTCTTGCTGGATCATTTGCAAATGAATGTACAGAAATAAGAATTCCAGATCTTACCAAAAACGTCCCCAACAAACTTAATGAAAATGCCATAATTGAAAGCAGTATTGTCCAATTTTTGAACATTGATTTTTGTTCACATGTTATTAATGAATGGATTAATGCGGTAGTTATAAGCCATGGCATAAATGATGCGTTTTCAACAGGATCCCAAAACCACCAACCGCCCCAACCCAATTCATAGTATGCCCACCAACTACCTAGTGCTATACCTAGCGTTAAGAAGCTCCATGACATTAATGCCCAAGGTCTTATCCATCTTGCCCATTCTTTTTTAAAATCATTTTGCAATAGACAAGTAACAGCGAAACTGAAGACAACAGATAAACCTACATATCCCATATAAAGCATAGGAGGATGGACAATTAAACCAAAGTCTTGTAATAAAGGATTTAAATCTTTGCCGTCAATTGGTATAGAAATGTTTTTTTCAAAAGGGTTTGAGGTAAATACTAAAAAAAGTAAAAATCCTAAATTAAGAAAACCCATCACAGATAAAAATTTAATCCTAAACTGCATATCTAGGGATTTACTATATATGCTTGCCATAAATGTCCAGAAACTTAATATCAAACACCATAGAAGCATTGAGCCTTCATGTCCTGCCCAAGTGGCTGATATTTTATAAAAAAAAGGTAGAGCGGAATTTGAATTAGAAGAAATGTATTTCAATGAAAAATCATCATCTACAAAAGATATAATTAAACAAATAAAAGCTATTAGGACTAATGGGAATTGGAGTTTTGATGTTGATAGAATAAGTGCATCATAACCAGAAGTTATTTTTGATAACACAGGTTTAGATAAAACTAATAAACTTGCATTTAAAAGAGCCAACAATATTAGAAAAGATCCTATATAAGAAATCATATCATTAATAAATACTCATAGATTTAGTAGTATCTTCTATAGTTTTTTTCTTCATTTTTAAACTATCTGCAACTTCTGGAGGCATATATGTTTCATCATGCTTTGCTAACACCTCTTCTGCATAAAAAACACCATCTGCACCAAGTCTTCCTCTGATTACTACACCCTGGCCTTCTCTAAATAGATCTGGAAGTATTCCATTATAACTAATATCAACTTTTTTTTCATAATCAGTTATAGAAAATTTTACATTTGTTGAGGTTTTACTTTTTACTAAAGTGCCATCTAATACAACACCGCCGACTCTAAATATATAATCTTGTGGAAATTCACCAGCAGTAATCTGGGACGGGCTTCTATAAAACAATAAATTTTCATTGAAAGTTTTAATGAATAAGAAAAAAATAATACTTAAAGCTACTAGGATAAAAGATACATAATAAATTCTAAGAGTTCTCTTTTTCATATAATCAATTTATCTTCTTCAGATTAGTCTTAATATTATTAAATTGTCTATATAGCAAGAATAAATTAATGATCATAAAAGTAATCACTATTGCATATGATGAAAAGATATAAATAAAATAATTGTTCATAGTGTGATATTAACCTATAAATCATCAAACAAAAACTACACTAATTATGTATGAATGGTCAAGGGTGGACTTGAACCACCGACCCCAGCGTTATGAGTGCTGTGCTCTAACCAACTGAGCTACATGACCATTAAACATTAAATCGAAAATAAATTACATCGCCTTCTACAACCATATAATCTTTGCCTTCTTGTCTCCATACACCGGCAGTTTTTGAACCTTGGTCGCCATTATGTTTGATATAATCATTATAGGCAACAGTCTCAGCTCTAATAAAGCCTTTTTTTATGTCTGTATGTATAATACCCGAACAATCTCTTGCATTAAAACCTTTTTTTGCTGCCCAAGCTCTTGTTTCTTTTGGGCCAGAAGTAAAAAAGGTTTTTAAACCCAATAATTTATATCCATTAGTTATTATTCTTGATAAAGCACTTTCCGTTAAACCAAGGTCTTTCAAAAACTCTTCTTGATCATTCTCATCAAGTTCAGTTATATCTTGCTCAAGACCTACATCTATAGTGACAAATGGTATATCTGGACCAATTACTTTTATAAATTCATCAATTTCTTTTTGATCAGATTGCTCATTAATATTACCAATTACAAACATAGGTTTATTAGTTAGCAACTTTAGATCATTTAAAGCAATTAGCTCATCAGAGAATATAAAAGAAGATGCAAAGTTATCTTCTGATAAATGGTTTAGTAGCTCTGTCATCTCAACAATCAAAGCTTCTTTTTCTTTTGGGTCAGTTTTACTTTTTTTAAATCTTTCCAGATATTTTTCTATGGTATTTATATCTGCAAGTATCAATTCTAAATTGATATCCTCAAAGTCTTCTAATGGAGTATAGTTATCTTTGACATGTATAACTTCTTTGTCTTTAAAAAATCTTACAACATGAGCAATAACATCTGTGCTGTTAATATTACTTAAAAATTCATTACCCAAGCCCTCACCTTTTGATGCACCTTTGATTAATCCAGCAATATCAACAAACTCAATAGATGCATTTACAATATTTTCAGATTTATTAGTTTCACCTAATGCAATTAATCTTTTATCAGGGACTTGAACATATGCAATATTAGGATCAATAGTGCAAAATGGATAGTTATTAGCAGGTATTTTTTGTTCAGTTAATAAATTAAAAATTGAAGATTTTCCAACATTAGGCATTCCAACTAAACCACATTTAAAACCCATTTTATTTAATATCCCCATTAAGTTTATTCATTAAGGCTGATCCATTTCCAGAAAAAAAAGTATCGATCTCATTGATAACAAAATGAATGCTTTCAAAAATAGATTCTTTGTCTTCCTTGGATGGTTTTCCTAAAACATAATCAATCACATGATGCTTATCATCAGGCTTGTCTATACCAATTCTCAACCTCCAAAAATTTCTTGAGCCCAACTGTTCAATTATACTATTTAGGCCATTGTGACCGCCACTACCACCGCCAAGCTTTAATCTTGTTTTTCCAGTAGTTAAATCCAAATCGTCATAAACTATAAGTATATTTTCTGGAGAAATATTTTTATTTTTAATAAACTTTTTGATTGGAACTCCACTATTATTTATATAACTCATAGGTTTCATCATATAAAATAGTTTTTCCTGTTGCTCAAATTGAAAAATATCTGAATCATATTTTTTTTGAGAACTGAAATCTTTACATAACTTTTCAGATAATGCATCTAAAAACCAAAAACCAACGTTGTGTCTTGTAGGTAAGAGTTTCTTATCAGGATTACCAAGACCAACGATTAGCTGAAGTGACATCTGGCTCATATCTTTAAGTATAGAAAATAATTTAAACTACTTCTCTTCTTTTGAATCAACTTTTTTGTCGTCTTTACCATCATCTGAAGAATCATCATCTGCTTTTACATTAGTTGCTTCTGGAGCAGCAAGTTCTTCTGGAGCACCTTCCTCAATAACTTCTTCTTCTGCAGGCATGTAACATTTAATAATAGCCGTATCGTTTTCTTTATCACTTCCAGATACAATCTCTACACCATTTGGCAGCTTGATCTCTGATAAATGCAAACTATGGTTAAGTTCTAGGTTTTCAACATCTACTTCAAGATTTTCTGGGATATCCTTAGGCAAACAAATAATAACAGTCTCTGAAACTATATGAGAAAGCTTACCACCAGCAATCTTAACCCCTTTGCAAATGTCTTCATTAATAAATTTTATTGGAACATTAACTTCAATTCTAACGTTCTGGTCTATCATTAAAAAGTCAATGTGGGTAATATTAGATTTTGTTGGATCTCTTTGAATTTCTTTGAGAATTACTTCTACTTTTTTATCATCAACGCTTAGATCAATTACATTGCTGTAAAACTGAGGATCTTTGGTTTGATTATCAAGCTCAAAACTGTTTACCAATACAGATTGGTTATCTTTTGAAGTACCATATATCTCAGCTGGTACCAAATTTTCCCTACGATAGCGCTTCGTAGCTCTCTTGCCAAAATTCTCTCTTTTAACCGCGCTTAATATATATTGTGATGTCATTTCTATTATTCTCTCATATTCTTCAAAAATAGGATTATACACTAATCCATGAAGAGTGTACTAACAGATTCTCCCTGATGAATCCTTCTTATTGTCTCAGCCAACATCTCAGATACTGAAATTTGTCTGATATTGCTAATACTCTTAGCTTTTTCATGTAAAGGAATTGTATCAGTTACAACTATCTCATCAAGCATTGATTTCTTAATATTCTCATATGCTTTTCCTGATAATACCGGATGTGTTATATATGCATAGACTTTCTCAGCTCCTTCTGCTTTCAAAGCTTTAGCAGCACCACAAAGAGTCCCTGCTGTATCAACTATGTCATCTACCATAATACAGCTCATGCCTTCTACATCACCAATTATCTGCATTACTTGAGATACATTGGCTTGAGTCCTTCTTTTATCAATAATAGCTAAATCACAATTAAGTTGCTTAGCTAATGCTCTAGCTCTTACGACACCGCCAATATCTGGTGATACCACCAATATATTGGGCAATTTTTGTTTGTATATATCAGCAACAAGTAATGGAGTTGCATAAATATTATCTACTGGTATGTCAAAAAAGCCCTGAATTTGATCAGCATGAAGGTCTATAGTTAGCAACCTATCTATTCCTATGCCTTCAATCATATTAGCCATAACTTTAGCTGTAATTGGCACTCTTGCAGATCTGACTCTTCTGTCTTGTCTTGAATATCCAAAGTATGGAACAACAGCAGTAATTCTCTCGACAGATGATCTTCTCAGTGCATCCGTCATGACCATTAATTCCATTATATGGTCATTAGTAGGCATACATGTCGGCTGAATTATAAAAATATCCTGTCCTCGAACATTCTCTTGAATTTCCACGGATATTTCTCCATCACTAAATGTAGAAACAGAGGCTTTACCAACTGATAACTTAAGATGTGATGCAACCTTCTTGGCTAGTTGCATATTTGAATTTCCTGCAAAAATCATTAAGGGTTTATCATTTTTCATAAGCATTTCCAAATTATTCTGGGGTGGAAGGATTCGAACCTCCGAATGACGGGATCAAAACCCGCTGCCTTACCGCTTGGCGACACCCCAAAATAAATTCATTATAAATATATCAAGAGTATCTTGAATTTACTAGCCCCATAGCTATCGGTTATTAGCTAAGATTAACATGAGATATCTAATAAGTGTAAGCAAAATAAAAGTGTTTTATATAATCAATCCCTACAGTGATGAGACCAAAACTGCTTTCTGATTCTTAGGGATGATGGATATAGCTGCTTTAGCACTTTCAAATGTATCAAATGACACAAAAGTTGTTCCACCTGTTCCAGACATCCTAGCATCACCTAAACTAGATAAAATATCATAAGATGCTTTAATTGAAGGATATTTATGGAAAACAACATTCTCAAAGTCGTTTTTAAAATCATTACTCATATAATTATCATATGAATAATCAACTGGTTCACTGGGTATATCAAACAACTGATATATGTCTGATGTTGATACATTATATTTTCCAAAAATCATTATAAACCAAGCCGGTTTTAAAAAAATACTTGTAATAATATCACCCTTGCCTTCTACCCAAGAGTTTTTTGCATTTAGAAAAAACGGGACATCACTACCAATGGATAATGCCGCTTTATAAAGAGATGGTAACTTAACCTTATGATCATAAATTTCATTCAAAGCTAAGAGGGTTGTGGCAGCATTGGAGCTCCCTCCTCCTAAGCCAGAGCCAATTGGAATATTTTTTTTTAAAGTAACATCTAATCCGATGTTTTCTATTTTAGAAATCTTACTATAAATATTGATTGCCTTAATAATCAAATTATCTTGCTCAAGAGATTTTAAATTACATTTTAGATTTATACGACAATCATTTCTCTTTTTGAAAATAATCTCATCTTGCAAATCAATGAGCTGAAAAATACTCTGTATGTCATGATAGCCATCTTTTCTTTTTCTTAAGATATTAAGAAATAAGTTTACTTTAGCTGGTGACTTATAAAGGTATGGCATTATTTATTATATTAAGTTTTTCTATAAATACCTTTTCATCAGGATTTCTTTCTAATTCTATTTGGATAATATTTCTTAGTTTATCATATGATTTATTTTTGATTAATATTTCACAATAGTGCAGAACTATTTCTTTATCTTTATCCTTAACATATGAGGCTTCGGCAAACTTTAAAGCATCTACATAATTAGCTCTCTTATACTCTACCCATGCTAAACTATCCAGAATAGCAGCATTACCGGGGTCATAAAGATAAGCTTCATATATTAGCTTATAAGCTTCATCATATCTTTTAGTATGAACAGTTAAACTATAACCAAGAGCATTAAGAGTGTTTGCATTCTTTTGATCTATTTTTAAGACAGCTGACAAGTCATCTTCCATCAACTTAATTTCTTTTAATGACTCATAAGCCATTGCTCTAGCATACAATAAATTTGGATTTATCATATTATTGAGTAAATGCTTTGTAGACAACTCTATTATTTCGTCATACATCTCATACTCATTCAGTATAGATATTTGTTTTAATATAAATGCTTGTTTAGTAGCTGGCTCCAGATATTTATTTATCTGATCATCTAAGAATGAAATAGCAGTTGCTATATCATTCGTTTTAATTAGAACAGATGAAGTATTAGTTATAGCTATAATTTTTAGATTATAATTATTTACTCTCTTATAATGTTCGATAGATTCAGTATAGTTCCCAAGTTCATAGTCATTAAGGCCTCTCAAAAGATTTACCTCATCACTTTCCACCACAATAGCTGCCAAGTACTTTTCAGATAAGCTATATTTTTTATTTTCATAAAGAATTCTAGAAATTCTATATATATTTTCTAAATTATTTGGATCTTTTATAAATATATTCTTAATCAGTTTATCAGCTGAAACCATATCATTTAATGATAAGTATACATCTAATAGCTCATACTCAACCTGTCTATCCGAAGAAGACCTATTGCTTAAGAAGTTTTCCAGCAAATCTTTTGCATTTTTATTTTCATATAGTAAAAGTAGTGAATCAGCATAAATCCTAACCAAATTTCTTTCGTTTAATAACCCAATACTATCTATATGAAATATAACATTCGAAAGCATATTATATAAATACAATAATTCTATAAAACTTATGTGTAGTTCACGGTTTTTATTTTTTTTTAAATAGTTTTCAAAGAACTCTATTACATTTAATCTATTTTTATTATCTGACAAAGAATATATAAGTTTTCCATAATCATTTTTGCCAGTAGGTTTTATTTTTTTAATATAACTTTCAAAATATTCATTAGCTAAATAAATATTAGAACTCTCCAAAGATGATTTAATTGCAAATTGATGTGCAGAGTAAGAATCTGGATTTATTGCGAGCCACTTCTTCGCGATTATTTCTGAATTTTTATAATTATAAAGCTCTAATGATATTTTTGAAATCTTCTCATATAGTTTAATGTCTGTCAAAATATCGATATTATCAACAAACGTCT
>ERZ1046367.486-NODE-486-length-27143-cov-74.095467_pt1 | contig 27143 bp, 30 predicted proteins | sample MGYA00383091_ERZ1046367 | MGnify/ENA primary metagenome ERZ1046367 (study PRJEB29581, sample SAMEA5548361) | metagenome | biome: marine; feature: coastal; material: water | depth 50 m | study: Short-term variability in the microbial, nano- and picoplankton... | reverse complement strand
AAGTTCCTATGTTGCCTGTTGTTATTGGAATGCAAAAAACATCTAAATTTATTTTAGGAAATACTTTGATTTTGATTCCTTATTCTCTGATATTAGTATTAATTCCTGATGGTTTGGGAATTGTTTATACAATTATTGCATCTGTGTCTGGAGGGTTAATGCTCGTATATCATTACAAATTAACAAAAACTCCTACATCTGAATTTGCTTGGAAAGCATACAAAGTAACTGCTCCTTATTTAACAATAATTTTTGTTGCAGTTGCATTAGATGCAGCATTTCACATTCCTTTGATTTAGTTATTTTTTAATTACTTGTCTAATCCTGGAAAACTTGCTTCATAGTCTTTTTCCATAATTTCTTTATTTTGTTTCTCAATGGGGTCTTCTTCTTTTTCAATGACTATGATTTCTATTCTACGTTCATCTTTTGTAAACCATGCCACTTTGATTAATCCTAAAATTTCTAAATCTAGAAGTAATTTGTTAAATTTATCTTCTGGTAAGTTTAATCCATCTTTTGTTAAACTTTTGTAAAGTTCAACATCTGTTAATGAATTAACTTCTTTAATTTTTTCATATATTTTGTTTCTTAATGGGATTGTCATGATTAACCGTAGAATGCTTTCTCTCCTGTCTTGGGTACTACATTAGATATACTTTCTCTTATGTTGTTGTACCATTGATCTATTTCTTTAGTAATTGATGGTTTTACTTGTTTCAAACTAGTTGCAAAATCGTGACTAGTAATTTTTACTGCATCCTTTCTCATTGCATGAACTGCTGCTTCTCTACATAATGCTGCTAAATCTGCACCTGAATAACTTTGTGTTGCAATCGCAATTTCTTGTAATTTGACATCATTTGCTAATGGCATTTTCTTTGTTAATATTTTAATTATTTCTAATCTTCCTTTTTCATCTGGCGGCATTGCATATAGAACAAGATCCAATCTTCCTGTTCTTAGTAATGAATTATCTATAATATCTGGTCTGTTTGTAATTCCTATTACTACCACTCGTGATGATATTCCTTCTTCTATTTCTGTTAACAGTTGACTTAGAATTGTTTCTCCAACTCCTCCTTCTCCTGATTTTAATTTTGCAAGTGCATCTAATTCATCAAAAATTACTACACAAGGTGATGATGCTTTTGCTTTTCTAAATATTTCTCTTACTGCTTTTTCTGACTCTCCAACCCATTTTGAAAGAATTTCTGGCCCTCTAACTAAAATCATATTTGCTCCTGTCTCTGTTGCAACTGCTCTTGCAAGTAATGTTTTTCCACATCCTGGTGGTCCATAAATTAAAGCTCCTTTTGGAGGTCTAATTCCCATTTTTGTAAATTTACTTGGTTGTTTTATTGCAGTGATGATGTTATCTGTTAAACTCTTTTTGATAGACTCTAATCCTCCCACGTCATGCCACCATACTTTTGGTCTTTCTACATAGAATTCTCTCATTGTTGTGGGGACTACTTCTTGCATTGCATCGTAAAAATCAATTAATTTAATCTGCATTGATTGTAATACTTCTGAAGAAATTTTTTCGGTTTCAAGATCAATTTCTGGTAAGTATCTTCTAATTGATTTCATGGCAGCTTCTCTGCAAAGTGATTTGATATCTGCACCTGTATATCCGTGTAATTCTAATGATAATTCTTTAAGATCTATGTCTTGATTAATTGGCATTCCTCGTGTATGAATTTGTAAAATTTCGTATCTTCCATCTTCATTAGGCACTGTGATTTCAAATTCTCTGTCAAATCTACCTGGTCTTCTAAGAGCTGGGTCTACACTGTCTGGCCTATTGGTTGCCCCTAACACTATCACGTTTCCTCTATCTGTTAATCCATCCATTAATGCCAATAATTGTGCCACCACTCTTTTCTCAACATCTCCGTACACTTCTTCTCTTTTTGGTGCTATTGCATCAATTTCATCGATAAAAATTATACTTGGCGAATTGTCTTTTGCTTCTTTGAAAATATCTCTTAGTTTGGCTTCTGTTTCTCCATAATATTTATTCATAATTTCTGGACCATTAATGGGGTACATGTTGGCCTCTGATTCGCTTGCCATTACTTTTGCAAGTAATGTTTTTCCACATCCTGGTGGCCCATAAAGTAAAATCCCACTATGTGGTTCCACACCCAGTCTTGTAAATAATTCAGGATGTCTTAATGGTAATTCTACAATTTCTCTCATGGATTTTGTTTTTTCTTTTAAGCCTCCTACTTCTTCATATGTTACTCTAACTTTTCTATCGATTGATGTTTCTGTTGAAATATTCACTTCTGTCATTTTATCTATGTTGATAATTCCTTTTGGTGCTGTTTTTGTAATTTTAAAATCCATAGAATTTCCTAAAATCATTACAGAAATTTCATCTCCATGTGTAATTGGTAATCCTTTTAGTCTATTTTTTACAAAATCTGTAAATTCCTTATCTATTGTTATTGTATCATTAACTGGAGTTAGTGTAATTGTTTTTGCATTTTTTGATGATACTTTTCTAATTTTAACAATATCGTTTAGAGTTCCACCTACATTCTTTCTTGTTTGACCATCTATTCTAATTATATCTGGAAATTTTTCATCTTCATCTGCTGGCCAAATAACTGCACAGGTTGTTCTTGATCCCATAATTTCTATAATGTCTCCTGGTTCTGATTTTAGGAAATCCATTGCTTCTGGACCTACTCTTGCACGTTTTTTACCTACGTCTCTTTGTTTTGCTTCACCAATTCTCATTTGCAAAGGCTCTTCTTTGCGTACCATAAAATCAATTAATTCTTGTTATGCTAATTACTGTTATGTTAATTGCGACTCATACTAAGTACTTCAAATTCACTGACTCCTTCTACTGCTCTTACAGTATCTTCTAGTGAATCCATTTGACCTTCTTTATCTTCTAATACAAATTGTGCCTTTAGACATTCTAATCCAAAAGCTAGTGGTTCTTTTTCATGTCGATTTAAAGTAATTCCATCTTTTAGTGATGTTTTTACAGTTTCTGCTAATTTATCTAAATCTACTTCCATGCCTGTTGGGAGAATTTTTGCAATCAATACAATATCAGTCATTTTGTTTAAGGTCCTTGGAAATTACATGAGGAACAAGTATAATTTCTTGCTGCTTCTCTGCAACTTTCACATCTCCAAATAAGATCTACTCCACAATTAGGACAATTGAATTTTACACATTTATCATTAGGCATAATTGCTCTATGACAACAACTGCATGTTGGTAATGATATAGTAGATGACATGCTCAAATTTTCTGTAAACATCATTTATACTTTCCTTAAAACTTCTATCTCTTTTTAACCCAATATTTTTTTGAACTCTCCACTGATTAGTGTCTGAGCTGTTTTCAAAGATCCTTTGATCCCTAGTAATTTAATGATTGAACTTGTATGAAAATCAAAATCATCTTTTTCTGAAATTTCATTAGTTATTTCTGGTGTAATTGATTCAAATAATTTATTGATTGTTTGATTGTCTACCCTTTCTAGTATTTTTCTTGCAAGTAATTGTTTATCAAATTCCTTTCCAAATCTTTCTGTCCATCTCTTTTGATATTCTTGTAGATGTGAAATTTCATTTGTTTTCAAAAATTTAGATATTGCTTGTCCTGCATAAATTCCTCCCATTCCACTAGTGTATATTCCTCCTGCTGTAGTTGGTTTTGCTTGCCCTGCAGCATCACCTACAATTACTGTTCTCCCGTCTACAAATTTTTCTATTGGACCCTTTATCCAAATCGGTGCAAATATTTTCCTAATTGTTGAAAATTCCCCTTTTTCTTTAAGAATTTCATTCAATGTTTCTGATACATTAATTCCTCTCCCTGCTACTCCTACTTTCCCTTTTCCTTCATTGGATGGAATTATCCATGCAAAAAAACCTGGATATTTTTCTTGATCAAAAATTACTTCTACTTTTCCTTTTTTTATCCAATCTGCATAAATTTCATATTGTGCTGATGATAAAATTCCTGTTCGATCTTTATGTATTAGTGATGATACTCCTCTGGCATCTACAAAAATTTTACAATCTATTTTTTCTTCATTTGTTCGAATTCCTGTATCTGTTATTTCTTGAAAACTAGTTCTAACTTTAATCACTGCTCCGTTTTTTTGAGCTTGAAATGCAATTTGTTTATCTAGCTCTCTTCTACTGATTTCGATTACTTTTTGCTTTTTTGAATTTATTCTAAAACTTTTTCCATTTGGTGATGTAATTTCTGCAAATTCAATCATGTGATCAAATGTTTTTCTAAATGGTACTACTCCTAATTCTTCTAAACCTGCAATACTTACTAATCCCCCACAATGTTCTGGTGTTCCAATTTCATAATCTTCTTCAATTACTAATACTGAAAATCCACTTGATGCAATTTCTCTTGCAGATAGTAGTCCTGCAACACTTCCTCCCGCAACAACTGCATCATAGTACACAGATTTTGGTTCTTTGTCAATTATTTAATTCCAAAGTTTTTCATTGTGCCTATTCTTGATAATATTGTGGGTGACATTAAGCAAGTAATTGCAGTTAGAACTGATCTTGGAATGGGTAAAGGTAAGATAGCTGCTCAGGTAGGTCATGCATGTGTTTTAGGCGCTGAACATGTTAGAAAATCGCATCCTGAATGGTGGTCAGAATGGTGGACTGGACAGGAAAAAGTAGTTGTAAAAGTTTCAGGAATTAAAGATTTACAAGAAGTAAAAAGACATGCTATTGATTTGAATCTACCTTGGTCTGAAGTTTCTGATGCTGGTCATACTCAATTAGCTCCTGGTACAACTACTTGTATATCCATTGGACCTGCACCTGAAAATTTAATTGATAGAATTACTGGTGATTTAAAATTACTTTGATTGACTGAGAATAAGATATAACGAGGATTGTTATTTTTTATTTCATGAAGAAAAAGGGTGTAATTGTAACAATATTTTTTGGATTCATTTTACTTTCTTCCACTATTGCAATTGCAATTCCTGGAATGGAACCTGAAGATGAAGTTTCTGATGTTACTCTGACTGGAACCCCTGCTGATAATTTTCCTGATGATCAACGAACTACTTTTTGTAGTTCTGGCACTGATGCTAAATCTACTGATTATGTTAATGAATATTCAATTCCTACTGAATGTAGTAATCCCTTAGCTATTGTATCTGATTATGATGGTAATGTTTGGTTTACTGAAACTAATACTGGTAATCTTGGTAAGTTTGACCCTGTTACTGAAACTTTTACCGAATTTGATAATCCTACATGGCCAGATGGTGCTCGTTCAATGATGTGGGGGATGGATTATGCTCCTGATGGTTCAGTTTGGTTTACTGATGAAACCTATGATTCTGTTTGGAAATTTTCTACTATCGATGAAACGTATGAACGATTATCTTATCCTTCTGATGGTGATTCTTTGCCTCAAAAACTTCGCATTGATGGCTCACAGATTATTGTGAATGATTTTACTGGTAACAAACTTACTATTTTAGATGTCAATCCTTCAGAAACTGATGTAAATTATCTTAGTGTTCCATCACCTATTGATGATTCTGTAACAGCTGATTTTGCAATAGATGATAGCGATAACATTTGGTATACTAATTGGTTATTTCAACAGGGTGGAATTTTAGTAAAATTTAATCAAAATGATTATCGTGATGATGTCTCAAGTTCTGGTGAACCATTTTTACCTCTAATTGATTACATTGTTGGATATCCATTACCTGTACAATTACTTACTCCAAATGGAGTTACTTTTTCTGATGACGGTGTTCTTTGGATAGCTGATACCACTTCTTCTTCCTTCTTTAGCTTTGATCCTTCTTCTGAAGAATTTGTTCAATACGTCACTGCAGAACCAATGTTTGAAACATATGGTAATCAGACAGGTATAATCAAATCTCCAATATCTAGACCTTATTGGATTGAAAATGATAATCAGGGACGACTTGTATTTAATGAACAAACTGCAAATAATATCTCTGTAATGGATCCAAAAACACAATCACTTGTCGAATACCATATACCTTCAAAGAATCCTAACTGGGGTGATTGTGATTCTGGTGTTGAAGTTTTAGATAATTGTGGAATTGCACAAGTTTTTGATTTTGCAATTTCTGGCGAAAAAATTTGGTTTACTGAATGGGTTGAAAATAAAATTGGTGTTGTAGATACTTCAGTTTCGTTACCTTTTGAAATTGATTTTGAATATGATGCTTTGAATCTTACCCCTTCAAGTTCTGCTACTTTTCATTTCATTGTTTCACCGCAATTTGGAAATAATGAATTAGACCTTTCGTCTGTAATCTCCACAACTCATGATTTCTTAGATGTTGATCTTATTCATGACTCCGTGAATACTTTCAAATTGAATTCTGATGACTCTGTTGCAGTACATGTAGAAATTTCTGCTTCAGATGATGCTTTACCTGGAACTTACAAAATTTTACTTGGTGCTCATTCATCTGATGTTACAATTAGTAAATTCCTTACAGTGATAATCGAGTGATACCTGATATTGACTCTCAAATAGGAATTTCTGTTTATACTACCAAGTTTTCTGGTATCGGTGGAAAAATTAGAATTCATCCTGAAGATTTTGAAGTATCTGAATTAATTTCTAAGCGTGCCACAAATTCTATAACTAATGAAAGTGGTTATGCTGTTTACAAATTAAAAAAGAAAAAAATTGATACTAATCATGCCTTATCTGGTGTATTTCAAAAAACAGGTGTTCGGTTAAAATCTCTAGGTCTAAAAGATGCATCTGCTATAACTGAACAATTTGTTGGTTCGCCTCATAAGGGTAAACCTATTGAAGATTTTTCTACTGAAAAATACTCTCTTACAAAAATTGGATTCACAAAAAAACCACTCTCTAAAAAAGATATGATTGGTAATAATTTTAAAATTCAAATTTCTGATTGCTCTGATGATTTATCTTCTTTTACTGAACATAATCATATTTTGAATTTCTATGGATATCAGAGATTTGGTTCCAAAAGACCTGTCACTCATTTGATTGGTAAGGCTATTTTACAAAGAGATTTTGATATGGCTGTTGATTTGATATTGTCTTTTACTTCTTCATATGATTCTGCAGAAAATACAGAAATTCGTGAAAAATTATCTGATAAAACAAATTATAAAAAATATTATGATAAAGTCCCATCTCAAATGGATATTGAAAAAATTGTTTTAAAAGAAATGATTGAACATGATGATTCGATACGTGCTATCCGTGCAATTCCTTTGTCTTTGAGACGTTTTTACATTCAAGCATACGAATCATATATTTTCAATAAATCCCTTAGTGCTGCATTTTTAGATGGTGAAAATCTATTTGAATCTCAATCTGGTGATGTGTGTTTTGATTCTAAAAGTATAATTGGAAAATTCAAAGATGGAGTTGAACAATATCTTGCATTACCTTTTGTTGGATACTCGTATTACAAAAAAACAAGATTTGATCACCAAATTTCTAAAATTTTAATTGAGGAAGAAATTACTCCCAAAGATTTTTTCATTAAAGAAATGCAAGAAGTTAGTAGTGAAGGTGGATTTAGACAAGCTGCAATTCACTGTTCTGATTATTTTTCTAATAAAAATGAAGTTGAATTTTCATTATCTCGTGGTTCTTTTGCAACAATTTTGTTAAGAGAAGTTATGAAACCAACTGATCCTATTGTTGCAGGATTTTGATCCTGTTATTTTTTTAAAATTTTCAAGAGTATCCCAATTGATATGATTATGATTCCCCCAATCATTATTTGAATTCCATATGTGATCCAATCTGGATTGGCATACATGAAAGATGATTCTGGACCTACTATTGATTGTCCTTGAAGATCAAAAATTAGGCCAAAAATGAATGAAATTATGCCAATTCCAATAATTGGATATCCTTTACTCATGACTATTTTATTTAATTTTCATTAAAAAGGGTAAACAGAATTGATACTTTGAGCAAATCATTTTTGGATTCTGTCTTTAATCATTTTCTCATGACTAGATAAAATGTACGACTGGAATGGTCAATCTGAATCTACTGGGCACAAATACCTTGGTTTGATTTTATTTGCTTCATCTGCTTTATTAGCTCTATTACTATTCCTTATTTTTCATCCTCAAATTGATGCTATCAATCGAGAATCCCCAATTCTGATTAATTTGATGTTTTTACCTGCAATGGCTGTTGGATTTCTATATGGCATTAAAATTACAAAACGAGCTGTCAATCCAACTGAAATTCGTAGTCCGATTAAAAGATCAATTGTAAAAATATTCTTATTCTTTTTTGTAATGGGCGGTATGTTTAGTTCTGTAAATTTTGCAATTAATGGTGGAAGTGTGATGCCTGATGTGTCTATTTTTGAAGATGGGCTATTGACCTGGTTACATACATTTGTCATGTCAAATGGCGGTGCTACTTTTCTTATTATTTCAAGTATTATGTTGATGGCTGCTGCAACAAAAAGAATTGTAGGCTTGGATTCTGGATTTTTAAATAGACTTGTTTCTTCTGCTAGTACCTTTGTTTTCGTTACTGTTCTTGCTTTAAGTTTTACAAAATCTGATCCTACTTCTTCTGGTATTTTCTTGTATACTTTTTATCAAGCTGGTATTGTAGGTGGTGCATTCTTTGCAATGAATAGATTAACTAAAGATAAGAATATGGTGTCTGATTTTGCAAACGGATATTGATTTTTATTTTATATACACTCTTAATTTCTAGTATGTTAATTTCTTATTATGGGGTTTTTAAATAAAATCAAAAAAAGTCTTGAATTAAAACAAAATATTCCTAATTCTGAATCTATTCATCATACTAAGAACAAAATTTTAGAATTAAAAAAACAGTGTGAATTAAATCCTCATAATTCTAAAATTTTAATTGAATTATACAGTTGCTATGTTGAGATTTCTGATTTGGATGGGAAAATTGAATGTTTAAAAAAATTATCTGATATTTCACCTAATGATTTTTATCCATTTCAACAACTAGCCGATATTTATCTAAATGAATTGGATGATGAAGATAAGGCTAAAATTTATCAAAATAAGGCTAATTCTATTAAAAATGACTTTTAGATTTTTACTAATTATGTGTTGAGTTTAGTTTTCTAAATCTACATAAATTCCTGAAATTTCATTGTTAATTCTATCCCAGTATATCTCACATCCCTCTGTTTTGAAATCATTTGCTTTACATTCATTGAAATAAGCTGTATTGTCTCTGGACATATTATCTGCAAATAGTACATCTTCGCCTATTGCTAATCCTATTACCAAAATTGCTACTAAACTGGCTGAAACTAGGATCATTGAATATCCAACTTGTCTCAAATTTTGGGATTTCTTCATTTATGTGGAATCAATAAGGCTTGAATTTAATCTTTTCAAGTCTGAATTTATCTTTTAGATCTTGCCACTAGACTCTTTTTTCCGATAAAAAGAAAAGAAAGTACTTTGAAATACACTTGTTGAGCATTCAAATTCTTCAATATGAGTTTCTTGGACCTATTCCTATATCTGAATGGGGTCCTCCAATGGAAAAATTGGTTTATTTGATTTTGTCTAGAACTAAGGATAAATTTGATATAATCTATGTAGGGGATTGCCAAAAAACTGATGATAAATCCTTTTTCAAATCCCATAATCAATTCAAATGTTGGCTTGAACAATCTGGATCTGAACAATCTCTGTATCTTGCTATATTACCAATGTTTGAGTCTGGTGATGGAAAAAGAAATAATGTAATTCAAAAAATTATATCCCAATACAAACCTCATTGCAATTCTGATGATACTGTTAAATCAAAACCTGATTATGCTGTAAGAGTTACAGAAGATCCTGATGTAGTTTCTGATAAGATCATTTGTGCCTGCTGTGGTTCTGAAATGAATTTGGAAAAAACTCTTGAAAAATCTAACCTCTATCGTTGTGCTGGCTGTGGACTAAGTGATACTAGACTTAATTCTTAACTTTATTTTGTACATCAAATAATTGTAATGTTAACAGATCTATTGCTTTTTTCAAATGTTGAAATTCATTAATTGAATGCATTTGTCCTTCTACTAATGCTCTCATGATTTTAATTGAATTTTTTTGATGTTCATCTGATGCAACAATTTCCATGGCGTTAATTTTTGATAATAAATTATCTAGATCTTTAATCATCTCATCTGATGGTTTATGTTTATCCATGCTCACTTTGATTTATTTTCGTATATGAATTATTGCTAATCTCTCTACATTTTTTTATTAATTATTAAATATCAAATTTTGTAAATACCTGTGAATGAAAATATTCTGCCCTGGTATTTTCTATGACTGTGAATTTATTCTTAAAATTACTTATATTGAATTTACTTCAAATAATTATGTCTATTATTACAAATAAAATTAAAATTTTTTTATCTACTCAAAAATTAGGTTATGTTGCAACTGTTTCTTCTGAGGGGAAACCCAATATTTCTCCAAAAGGAACTATAATTGCATGGTCATCTGAACTTCTTGCATTTGCAAATATTCGTTCTCCTGATACAATAATTAATTTACAAAATAATTCTTTTGTTGAAATTAATGTAATTGATCCTCTATCTCGAAAAGGCTATTTGTTTAAAGGAACTGGCAAAATCATTAAAGATACTCCAATGTATGATGATATTGTTAATCATTATAGGGCTACTGGTGTTCAAAGTCCAATTAACTCTGTTGTAATAATTCATGTATCATCTGTTTCTGAAGTTATTTCTCCACTTTATGATTTGGGTAAATCTGAAGAAGACATAAAATTAAAATGGAAAAATTTTTTTAATAATTTTTAATTTAATTCGTTTTTGATTTAATTTTCATTAATTCTTCTCGTGTTTTTTTATGGGATTCTCTTTCTTCCTCTAACAGTCCTTGAATTTGCTCTAGCTCTTTTTGTGCTGTGTTTAGTTTTGATTTTAATGAACCTACAACTACACTTGCTGCTTCAATTACTCCTGCATTAGCTTTTTCATTGACTGTGTTGTCTTTGATTACTTTTTTTTCTTTTGGTGTTAGTATGCTTGTATCTTGGAATTGATCTTTCTTATCTAATTCCTCTTTTGCATTATATAATCTGGAGTTTGCTTCATCTAATTCTTTACCTACTTCTATTTGCTGCTTTCTAATTCCATGTAGTGTTTTTTGACCTTTTGCAATTTCATCCTTAACCCCATTTTGTTCTTTTATCATTTGATCTAATTCTTGTTTAATTCTTTTGAATTCTTTTTCAGTTTTGTTAAATTCATTAATTGATTTTGTATCTTTGATTTGCTGAGTATTTTTAATTCTCTCTCTTGTTTCTCTATATTCTCTTTGAACAACATCCAATTCCATCTTTTTTTGATTAAATTCTTTTTTTATTAACATGAGATTACTGACTGTTGTATCGTATTCTTCTTTTACAGTTTGAATTTTTTCTGTAATTTTTATAATTTCTTCTTGCTTTGTTCCGAGTTCATTTTGAAGTTTTTCCACTTCCCCTTCTACTTCTTCTTTTAGAATTGATTCATTCTCTTCCTGTGTTTCTACTTTCTTTTTACCAAAAAATCCCATTTTTTCTCACGTGTTTCTCCAAAAGATTAACCTTTCTTTATTGATGTTTTACTCTATTCTTAACAAATTTAAGATAAAATCCAATACCTCCAATAATTATTCCTCCTACCCATACTATCACACTCAAACTTTTTGGAACTATTGCCTCTTGCGGTCCTACAATCAACATCAGTGCTCCTAAAATTATCAATGCAAATCCTCCGCTGTTTTTACTTTTGTTATGTTCTCCGTGAACCATGATTATGTATACTCTGAAAGTGTTTTGGCTACTTGTTTTCTACCAATGTCTGTGATGAATGGTCCTATTTTTGGTCCTCTTGAAGTCCCTAAGATTATTTGATATAATGTCTTAAAGAAATCTTTTGGTTGGATATCATTTGCTTTAGCAATTTGATATATTGTATTTTGAATATCTTCTGGGTCTTCTTCTTCTTGTAATGCTGTAGCTAGAATTGATAGTGCTTTTCTAGATACATCATTTAGATCTACTTCTATTTTTTCTTGTTCATCAAATTCATCTGAATAATTTCCTGCAATCTCAATTAATTTTTCAATTTCTTCATTACCTTCTTCTTTTATTACTCCATAATCTATCAATTTCTTCATCACTCTTTCATTTCTATTTTCTTTGAAAATTTTTGTTAGTTCTATTAACAATCTATAGTTTACATGAGTGCTTGATTGTTTTGGTGGATTAAGTAAATTCACATATTCATAAAGTCCTTTTAATTTTGTTAGTTTTGCTTGATTGTCTACTTTGATTTTTCCAAAATATGTATCTTCAAGTTCGTTGTATTCATTCATCAAACCTGGTATGTCATCGAATCCTAATTCTCTGGCTCCTGTAATTCTTTTGTATAGCAATAATAGAATTGATTTTGAATTTCCAAATTCCAACCATTTTTGTGCTGTAATTACATTCCCTAATGATTTTGAAATTTTCTTTCCTCCTTTATCTAAAAACATTTCATACTTTACATGATGGGGATGCGGAACTTCTAAAATTTCATCTGCAACCCAATCGTTTACCTTTACTGAATCCATGATATCCTTTCCATATGCCTCAAATCTGATGTCAAATGCAGACCAACGTGCTGCAAATTCTACTTTCCAGGCTAGCTTTCCTAAATCTTTTGTAATGTCTGCTTCTCCTTCATGACCACAACCTTTGATCATTTTTGAGCCAATTTCTGTATCGTGACAATTGTATTTTACTTTCTTTTCCTCACTTAGATATTCTGTAGCTTCTGCTGTGTACAGTCGATTACATTTTGCACATACTGGAAAATATGGTAAATATTTTTGATACTTTTCTTGCCCTACTAATTCTGAAATTGCATCTCCAATTTTTGTGCTGTTTTGTAATATTGTATGTATGTGATCTTTTAACAATCCTTGTTTGTATGTGTCTATGGCTCTTCTAAATTCATATTTTATTCCAACTTTATCTAATCCGTCTAAAAGAATACTGCTCATATGCATTCCGTATGAATCATGACATCCATAGGGATCTGGTATTAATGACACTGGTTTTCCAATATGTTCTTCTAACCCAAACTCTTGCATTCCTTCTGGAACTTTTCTTAATCCATCTAGATCATCTGAATATGCAATTAATTCTGATTTGTATCCTTGATTTTCTAATGCTAGTTTTACTCCGTATGCTCTGACTGCATCTCCTAAACTTCCAATGTGTGGAATTCCTGAAGCACCTAAACCACTTTCTACTCTTATTAGATCTAAATTTCTTCCAAGTTTTTTTTCACGTTCAATTAACTCTGCTGCTAATTTGTCTATCCATGTTCCTTTACCAATAATTTTTTCTTCTGACATTTCTTTTCACTAATTCAATATTTTGGACATGTATGGCCCATATAACGAATACCCTATTTTTTGATAATATTCTCTTGTACCTACTGCACTAATCACTAGTATTTTCTTTGCATCAAATTCTTCTTTAGATATTTTTTCAGCTTCTTTCATCAAATTTTTACCTAATCCTGAATGTTGAATTTCATCTGTTTCTTTTTCACCTAATTTTAATGATTTTCCATATACGTGAATTTCTCTAACTATGCATGTGTCTTCATTAATTTCATCCCTATGTGCTTCACTGCTTGGTTTTCTCAATCTCAAAAATCCATAAATTGATTCATTTTTGTCCTCATACGACAAGAACACTTCTTTTCCTCCTGAAGAGTCATAGTCTATTCTGTTCAATTTTATGTCTTCACTGTCTGTTTTTTTATCTGTTAATCCTGCTTCTCTACATCTAATACATTTACATGATAATCCTTGTTTTGCAAGATTTTGATGTACAATTTGTCTCAGGTTACCTGATTTTGGTCCTGCTATGATTTCTTTTGGTGAAATTTCTCTTTGTACTCTCATAATTCTCACCCATTTTGGAATGTTCTTTTTTGCTTCTGTTAACACTTTGATCATATCTTCATCTGAATATGGGGTGTATTTTCCTTCTTTGTATTCTTCATACAATGGTGTATTTTCAATTACTAGTGATGGATAAATTTTCAACATATCTGGACGTAATTGTGAATCTGAAAACAATTTCTTAAAATCTGCAATGTCTCCTTCTGGTGTCATGGTAGGTAATCCTGGCATCATATGTGCAACAATTTTGTATCCTGCATCTTTTGAAATTTGAAATGATTCTATTACATCATTATAATCATGTCCTCTATTGATGATTTTGTAAACTCTTTCTTGTAATGATTGAACTCCTATCTCTACTCTTGTAACTCCATAACTTAACATTAAATCAACATGATCTTTTTTACAATAATCTGGTTTTGTTTCAATTGTAAATCCTACATTTCTTATTTCTGCATGTTCATTATTTGATTTAGCTTCTTCTAAATTTTCTGAATCTATTCCATTTTGTGCATCATAACATGATTTGATGAAATCTTTTTGATAATCTTTTGGCATAAACAGAAAAGTTCCTCCTACAATCACAATTTCCATTTTTGATGGATCGTGACCAAACGCAATTAATTTTTCAATTTTTGATGTAATCTGTAATTTTGGATCAAATTCATTTTGAATTGCATTTAATGACGATGGTTCCTTTCCTGTATAGCTATTTGGAGAATTAAATTCAATCCCTCCTGGACAATATGTGCATCTTCCATGTGGACATGCGTATGGTTTTGGCATTAATGCTACAACTGATACTCCTGATGCTGTTTTAGCTGGTTTTCTTATCAATACTTTTTTTAATTTATCAAAGTCTGAATTACTTGCCATTGATAGTATTTCATAATTTTTTGGAATTCTTTCTAATGCATATTTTGTACAAATTTTAATAATTTCTTCTTTGACTTGTTTTTTAGTTGGTTGATTAATTGTTAAAAGATTCTTTGTGATTTCAGTACATGCTTTAGATAATTCTGGATCTAGTTTATTCATAATTATTAATGAAATATCTCTGTTAAAATTTATTCTGATTTTTGTTCTACTGTTTTATTTGATTCATTATTGTCATTTTTCTGCTCTTTTCTATACTCCATTTTCAACCAAATTGGTGTGATGATTGTTGTTACTGCTACCATGATTACTATTGTTGAGTATACTTCTGATGTGAGAATTCCTGCTGTAACTCCTACACCTGCAACAATTAATCCTACTTCTCCCCTTGAAATCATACCAATACCTACTCTCATTCCTTGTGCCTTACTTTTCAAAAAGAACATTGCAGGTAATCCACAACCGCCCAATTTTGTTACAACTGCAATTACAATAACTACCGCACTTATCATTAAAATCTCAAAATTAACTGCTCTCAAGTCTACTTGTGCTCCAATGATTGCAAAGAATAATGGTGCAAAAATCAATCCTATTTTTCCAATATAGTTTTCAATTTTCTCAAATACTTTTGTGGTTGACAATGCCATTCCTACAGCAAACGCCCCTACTATCGGCGATAGTCCAATAGAGCCTGCAAGTGCTGCTGCACCAAAGAAAGACGCTGTTGCAATTCCTTCTACACTGCCTTTTGCTTTCCATAATCTTGGTGTAATTATTTTTGGTATTACTACAACTGCAACTACTAACATTATTACAAAGAATCCTAATACTTTCAAAATTGTAATTGTAACTTCTGTAATGTCTATGTTATCTACTCCACCATCTGATCCTGCAATTGACGATACCACTGATAATACAGCAATTGCTAAGATGTCATCTACTACTGCGGCACCTATGATTAATCTAGCTTCTGGAGTTTTAATTTTTCCAAATTCACTTAAGACTTGAATTGAAATTGCAATACTTGTTGCTGTAAGCGCTGTTGCAATTAACATTGATTGTAATGCATCAAATCCAAACATTTGGAAAACTACTAATCCTGCAAAGAATGGAACCACTACTCCTAATGTCCCTACAGTAAAGGATGCTTTTCCTCCTTTGAGAAATTCTTTTGGTGTCATTTCTAACCCTGCCATAAACAGAATTACAATTGCACCCATTTCTCCTAGTATTCTAATTTCATCATTTATCTGAAGTAATTGCTTTCCATCAATTACAAAAAACGCCCCTAATGCAAATGGACCAACAATCATTCCTGCTAATAATTCGCCTAACACAATTGGAAGTTTTAATCTGAGGAAAAGCTCTGCCATTAATTTTGCTGCAAAAAGAAGTATTCCTACTCCGATAATGGTTTCAATAAAATGGGCATCACTCATTAGTCTCTGATAAAATCAAAGAATTCTGTCATATAAGGTCATATCCTGTAAAAAATTATTTTGTTATTGTTAATTATAACTTCAAAAATATCGATCAAATAAATCGATCAAATTCAAATTATGATTAGTAAATTGATTTAACTACTTGTTTTCTAAACAAAATCGATATTGACGACTAAATATGATGAAAAAATTCTAGAAATTACGAATAATTGGAAATTTACTCATGATATTACTAGAAAAGTTGGTGGTGATAAATCTGCCATTATCCAAGCATGTAAAAGATTAGTTGAAATGGATTATCTGGAAGTAAAGCCCAATTCTAATAGAATATTGTATAAACGAAAGAATACTGCACAAACTGAATTTAATTTTATCCGAATGATGGAACACATGGAAGTTAATCAGAAAACTGAAATTAATGCCTTAAGTCAATTTTCTACTTTGTTAATGAAAGATGGAAAAAGATTAAGACAAAAATCTACTGACGTGTTGGAACATATCAACGAGGAGGTTAATAGAGCTTACATGGTTAAAAAAAGATTAAACCACCAAAAAAATTTAGAAATAATTTCACGTAGTATGGCAGATGAACGAATCAAAAAATTAGATGACTATATTGAAAAAATAATGTGTGCTGTAATGAATAAACATAATGATAAATCTACAACACATGCAATTCAAGAATATTTTGAAAACCATACTACAAAATTTGAGTTTAAATTCTAATCTTATTTTGTTAAGTTATGTAATTTTTGTAGAGTTAACTGTAACTCCTTTTTTTGAAACAATTTGTCCTATTTGTTGACTTGTAATTTTATGTTTTTTGAATATCGATATTATTTTTGTAGCCTGTGATTTTGGTGCAACAACACAAAACCCTACTCCCATATTGAATGTCTTATACATTTCTTCATTTTTTACTCCTTGTTCTTGAATTAATTCCATAATTGGTGGGATTTTTGGTAGGGAGTCTATTTGATACCCTGTATTTTTGAGGCGTAATAATTTGGTAAATGCTCCTCCTGTAATGTGTGCTAAGCCGTTTATTTTACATTTTTGAACCATTTCCAAAACTGGATTTGTATAGATTTCTGTTGGTTTTAGTAATGCATCTCCGATTACTCCTACTCCTTTTATTTTATCTTTAATTGAATATTTTTTTAATAATGCTTTTCTTGCAAGTGAGTATCCATTAGAGTGGATTCCTGTACTATTTGCACCAATTATTACATCTCCTGTTTTTATTTTATTTCCTAACACCAAATCTTTTTTCTCCACTAACCCTACTACCATTCCAGCTAAATCATATGCGAATCCTTCTCCTTCTATCACATCTGGCATTATCGCTGTTTCTCCTCCAACAATTGGCATTGCAGATTTTTTTGCACCTGTTACTAAACCTTCAACAATTTTTTTAAATTTTGGTACATCATTTTTGTTTGCAGCAATATAATCTACAAATGATATTGGTGTCGCCCCAATACAAATTATATCATTTACATTCATTGCAACACAATCTATTCCTATTGTATTGTATTTTTTCATTAAATTTGAAATTACAACTTTAGTTCCTACTCCATCTGTATGTGTTGCTAACATTTTTCCTCCTGGTATCTCTACAATTCCTGCATAATGTCCAAAACCATGAGCTATTTTTGCTTTTTTCTGAAGTTTGTGAGTTGATGTGATTAATTTACCGATGGCTTTTTGACTCTGTTTTATCTTTGAAATATCTACTCCTGCTTTTTTGTATGTTAAAGCCATAGTTTGTTCCGCATTTATTATGAATAAAAGAATTTGCCTATCACTTCGATCACATATACATTCCAGATATTTCTTCTCGATGCTCTACGTATTTTTGAGATAATTCACTAAATTCTGAATGAATTCTTTCTTTTTCTTTTTGAAGTTCTGATGTATCAATTTCCATTTCATAGAATCTGTTTAATGCTTCAATTAGTGTTGCAGCTGCTCCTGAATCAGGCTCTATTTTGTTTGCTTTTGCCAATAATGTTAATCCTTGAATTTCTCTTACTAGGCATTCATTTAGTATGCCTCCTGGAATTCCTGTGATGAATCCTTGAGGGATTAAACTGATATCTTTATCTGCCATTGTTCTGACTAAATCTTCTTCTGCTGCACAATATGCTTTATCATCGTGTTCTGTACTTGCAACTCCATCTAAAATTACTATTTCTTTTGAACCGTTATTTTCTGCCCAATCTAAAATTGATGATACTAGTGAATACAATCCTTCCATTCTTAATGTGATTTCACAAATTATTGCACAAACTGTTCCTTCTGAATTTGCATAAAATCTAAATGGATGACGAAGTCTGCCCCTCATGAAAACTGTTGATGGTGGAAGATATTTTGATCTCATCACTGCAATTTCGGTCATTTTTAATTCTGTAATTATGTGATTAATTGCTAATGGACCTACGAGACCTGCGCCAACAAATCCTGCAAAAATTATTGGACTTTTTAATTCTGTTTTTTTAATTGTAAAAACTTCTGCTTCTGGAAATTCTTTTTGCACAGTTTGCATCGATATATTCTATCTAATTACTTTTTTGCATGAACAGATTTAGCATCAATCTTCCCTTATCTGTAATTGTATAGATTACATTTGGTCCTACTGATTCTTTTTCTATGAAGTTATAATTCACACAAAGATGAAGGTAATTCAAAAATGATCTTTTCATTCTAATCTTTGATTTTGAATATAGATGTGAAAATGTCATTGGATTTCCTTTGAGTTGATATAACAACTTTAACAAAGATAACGTGCTGAAATCTCTGGTTCTTGCTTTTACTGCATCTAGAATTTGTTCTTCTCTTTTTATGATAAAGTCTTCAAATTGATCTGCAACTTCTAATGGTACATAAGTTAGTCTTGCTTTCATTATACCGTATAGTACGGTACATTACCTTATTAGGCTTTGACTTGTTTATTATTGATCCTTCTGAGTGGTTTTTTTACACCTAATTTTGTATTTTAGATCGAATTATTGAGCCTATGTTTTTCATATTTATGATTTTACTGAACTTAACTTGAATTGGTAAACTTGTAAAATTATAGTGAATCATCTCCTTTAAACAACCATTATCTAAAATTTGATTATGGAAGTAATACTAAGCGCAGTATTATTGTTAATTGGATTAGTAATGTTATGTTTTGGTGGAAATTGGTTAGTTAGTGGCGGTGTTGCTATTGCTAAAAAATTTCGTATTAGTAATCTTGTAATTGGTATGACCATTGTTGCATATGGTACATCTACCCCTGAACTTGCTGCAAGTATTGCAGCTGCTGGAGATCATAGTGCAATAATTTTGGGAAATATTGTTGGAAGTAATATTGCTAATGTTGGAATGGTTATTGGAGTAGCAGCAATTCTTGTTCCACTTGTAGTTCAAAAATCTGTATTGAGAAAAGAAATTCCAATTATGTTGGGTGTTTCTGCATTACTTGTTTTATTATCTATTGATGGTGAGATTTCTCAATATGATGGTGTTATACTTCTTGTTGGATTGGGTATTTTTGCAGTTTATACATTTAGAAGTGCATTAAAACAAAGAGAAAAAATTTCGAATAATTCCAATTCTGATAAAACTAATGTTTATTTGAAATCTATTGGATTAATTGGAATTGGTATTATTGTCTTGTATATTGGAGCTATACTTACAGTTGACCATGCTGTTATTATTGCAACTGAGTTAGGTGTATCTGAAAAAATTATTGGACTCACTGTAATTGCAATAGGAACTTCTCTTCCTGAATTAATTACTTCAATAATTGCAATTCGTAAAGGACATAGTGATATTGGAATTGGAAATATTATTGGAAGTAATATCTATAATATTTTGATGATAATGGGAGTTGGTGCAACACTTGGTGGTGTTTTGATTACTGCTGATGTTTATGTTGATTATGCAATTATGATTATCTTTAGTCTTTCATTATTGATTGGATTAAAAACTAAAATAATTAACAGAACTATGGGTGTGATTCTGGCTACAGGATATGTTTTGTATCTAATTACTACGTTTTTTAAATAATTTACGCCTAAATTTGAAATTTAAATTGAATTAACTGAGATACCTTCAACTTTGATGGATGGTGTAATTGATGGTAATGATGCCCATTGCATTACTCTGTTTTGATCCTTGCCTATGTCTGAAATGCTGTTTAGCAAATTTGGGAGATTGTGAATTATTCTTACTGATTTCCCTGGTCCAACTATTTCTCCATTTTCAATTATTTGGATTCCACTTCTTGCAGTACATGAGAAATCCCCTTTGATTGGATTCACTGCATATGTATACCATAATCTTCCTACTAACAATCCGTGTTTAGTTTCTTTAATCATATCTTCTTGTGAACTGGTACCTGGAGTGATTATTAGATTATGTGGTCCTGAAATTGGAATTGATTCTGCACTTCTTCCCATAGGAGATCCCATTCTTATTGCATTACCTGATGATTTTTTCTCACCTTCTTTGTAACTGTCATAAAGGTTTGAAAAAGTATTTTTAAAAATCCCCTTTTCAATTAATTTTATTTTTTTTGTTTTTACTCCTTCATCATCAATTGATTTTGTTCCTATACCTTCTGATATGTGTGGATCGTCTGTTAAATTAAATTGTTCAGTTGATATTTTATTTTTAAAATTATTTGTAAAACAACTTTTTTTCTCTTTAAATGTTTTAAAATTAAAATTTGATGATATTACAAATGCTAATAATTCTCCAACTGAATATGGATCAAAAATAATAGAATATTTATCAGAATTAATTTTTTTTGGATTAATTGAGTTTGTGCACATTTTTTTTGCATTTTTTCCTATTTGTTCTGGAGAAAATTTTGAAAGTGTTCTTCCACATGCATGACCAATACCTGAAACTGGTATGGTACTGTGTTCTGTTTCTGCATTAATAATTCCTGAAATGTATGTTGATTCATTATTGAAATTTAATCCATTGGAATTACTTAATTCAAAATCTTCGTATACTATATTTAATGAACCTGTTACTGTATCTATTTTTTTATTTTCAGATGAATTAATCATGTTTTGAGCGATATCAGTTGCTTTTAAGCCTGAAATCTGCTTCAATTTTTTGTCAAATGTTCCTTCCAATTGAGTATGTTCTTTTTTATTTGGTAAACCTTTCCAAAATTCTCTTGGTTTTAATTTTAGAGTAGCTTTTAATCCTTTATCTATCAAATCAGTTATTTTTTCTACATTTGTTGTTTGTATTGATGTAATTTTTTTCTGATGAATTAATCTCACTCCGAAATTTTCGTCAAAATTTTGTTTAATCTCTGCAATTTCTGAATCTGTAATTCTTACTGTTGTAATATTTTTTTTAACAACAACAATTTCAAATTCATCAATTCCTATCTTCTTTGAATAAGTTACTGCCTTGTCTAAGGCTGACAATTATTCTTCTCTTGGATTTTTATATTTAAATTTATTAATTTTAATTAATTCTGCGTATGATCCAAACTGTGAATAATCTGTAATTCTATCTAATCCATCTTCATCTTCATTTTCTACTTCAAACTTTTTTAACATTTTATAATGCGTGCTTCTTTCAGCTGGAATCCTTCCTATCTCTCTTACCATTCGTCTAATTTCTTTTGGTCTTAACAATTGTCCATACTCTGAACCTGCTGATGTCGATATACTTTCATTGATTAAAGTACCTCCAAAATCGTTTGCCCCCCACATCAATAGTAATTGTGACATTTTTTGACCTTCTTTTACCCAAGACATTTGGATGTTATCAATTGAATTGTTGAACATAATTCTAGCAATGGCATGTGTAAGTAAAACATCATTTCCACTTCCTCCTTGTTGGATTCCTTCGTGGAGTTGATGTTTATACATTGGTGCTTCTGTATGAACAAAATTCAGTGGAACAAATTCAGTAAATCCTCCTGTTTCTTTTTGAATTTCTCTTAATTTTACAATATGATTTACTCTTTCTTCTAGTGTTTCTAAATGACCAAACATCATAGTTGATGTGGTGTTTATTCCTATTTTGTGGGCTCCTTTGATAACTTCTTCCCATTGCTTTACTGTAATTCTTCCTGGAGAAATTTTATCTCTTAATTTTTGATCTAATATTTCTGCAGATGTTCCTGGAAGTGTATTTACTCCTGCGTCTTTCATCCTTTTTAGAAATTCTTCAATTGAAACGTTTGATCTAGTTGCTCCGTAAAGAATTTCTTCAGGTGAAAATCCATGAATGTGAATATTTGGAATTTCTTTTTTGATCTCTCTGCATATTTTTTCATACAAATCTCCTTCCATGTCTGGAGGCAATCCTGCTTGAATACAAACTTCTGTTGCACCTAAATTATGAGCTTCTTTTGCTCTACGTACAATTTCTTCTGTTGGTAAGAAATAGCCTTCTTCTTCTCTAAAATCTCTACTAAATGCACAAAAACCACATTGCTTAATACACACATTTGTAAAATTGATATTTCTATTAACTACATATGATACAATATTCCCTACTCTTCTTTTTCGTAACTCATCTGCTACTAATCCCACAAGGTGGAAATCAATTCCTTTTGTTTTGTATAATTCCAATCCATCTTTAGATGATATCTCTTTTTCAGATAATGCATTGTTCAAAATTTCAGATACTATTGGATCTGCATTTCTAAATAGTGAATCTATGTTAAGTGTCATCGCCAATATTCCTCTTTTACGTACCCTTCTTCATTTTCAATCACTGCTATTTTATCTCTTAACTTTTTATTAATAAAAGAAAGGAATTCTGGATATATTGGAAATCTACATTTTAAATCAAATCCTGCTTTCTTTGAATTTTCTTCTACTTTGTTAATTTCTGGCCATGAAAATTCTGGATTTACAAAATCTGGTGTAAGTGGTGATATTCCTCCCCAATCGTTGATTCCTACTTGTAAGAAACTTTGATATGATCTTGGAGATAGATTTGGAGGAATCTGTATGTTCATTTCTGGCATTATGATTCTTGACAATGCTATAATTTTTTTAAAATATTCTTCATTAGCTGATGGGACATCTTTCATCATTGTATCTGGTTTTGGTTGAAAATTTTGTAAAATGACTTCTTGGATATTCCCATATTTTTCATGCAGGTTTTTAATTGCTAATATTGAATCTATGATTTCTTCTATTGTTTCACCAATCCCCACCAAAATCCCTGTAGTCATTGGAATTCTTAACTTGCCTGAATTTTCTAAAATTTTTAATCTGGTTCGTGGATTTTTACTTGCGGCTAAGTAGTGAGGCATTCCTTTTTTTGTTAATCTTTCACTAACATTTTCAAGCATAATTCCCATTGACACATTTGTTTTTTTGAGTTCTTTCATTTCATCAAAATTTAAGTTTCCTGCATTTGTATGTGGAAATAATCCTAATTCTAATGCCAATTCTGATGAATGTATCAAATATTCTACTGTTGATTTGAATCCATTTTCTTTAAGCCAATTACGTGCTTCTGGATATTTTTTTTCTGGTTGTTCTCCTGTTACAAAAAGTGCTTCAACACATTTGTATTTTTTTGCTAATTGTAATACTTCTTTAGTTTGTTGTTTTGACATTAAAGAAATTTTTTCTTCTCCCGGTTCTGCCTTGTATGTGCAGTACGAGCAAGTATCTTTACATAAATTGATAATATTCAAAAATGCTTTTTTTGAAAATGTAACTGAATTATTTTTATTTTCTGTCCTTAATTTTTGTGCAGTTGAAAATAGTTCTTCTGAATTTTTTATTGAGTTCTGATAGATATCTATGATCTCTTCACGGTTAATTGATTTATTTTCTAATACGTTGTTAAGGATCTCTGATTTTAAAATCAAACTGGTCATTAAAAGAATTTTTTAGTAGATGTATTTATGCTTGTATCTATTATTTTTCAATTTGGTCTTTCTTGAAGTACAATTGTAACATTTGTAGTTCTATCATCTCTTAAAATTTCTAAGTCCATTTCATCTCCTACTGTTTTCACTCTTTGTAGATGTATCAAAATATCATCTATTTTTCTTACATCTATTCCATCTACTGCAGTAATCACATCCCCTCCGATTGAATATTCCCTACCTTCTACTTCTATTGTCTTATCCGAACCAATTAGTCCTGCATCCCATGCGGGACTATCTTCTACTACCGTGATGACTAGGAATCCTAATGCATCTTTTAATCCTAATACGTTTGCCGTATCTGGATCGATATCTCTGCCTGAAATTCCAATCCATGGATGTTTGTATTCTCCATCTTTGATTAAAGTTGGAACAATTTTTGCAACTGTTTGTGATGGTATTGCAAATCCTACTCCTGTAAATTCTCCTGTTGTTGATTGTATTGCTGTATTAATTCCTACAATATCTCCTCTCATATTCAATAATGGTCCTCCTGAATTTCCTGGATTGATAGCTGCATCTGTTTGAATTACATCTGGTATGGAATACCCTGAACCTGATGGAAGCAATCGTCCCATTTGACTAATAATTCCTGATGTCATAGAACCTGATAATCCAAATGGATTGCCTATTGCAGTTATTGGTTCTCCTACTTGTAGATTGGATGAATCTCCAAGTGATAATGGTTGTAATAATTTTAAATCTGCATTGACTTTGATTACTCCGATGTCTGTATATTCATCAATTCCGATAATTTTTGCATTATATGATCTACCATCTAAAAACGTGACAACTGTTTTTGTTGAATCTTCTATGACATGTGCATTTGTAATGATGTGTCCTTTTTTGTCAAATACAAAACCTGATCCAACTCCTCCTGTTTCATCCGATGTTTGATTTCTTTGTGTATTAACTCTGACAACACCTGGTTCTGCTTTTTCAAAAATTTCAATTAATGATAATGTTTTAGATTTTGAGTTTGTTAGAATTAAATCATTAATTTCATCTATCTGATTTTGCATTTGAATTGTGGTTTCATCCGATTCTGTTGGTATGATGAATAGTGCTGAAAATATGATAAATACGCTAATACTGCCTACTGTTGCCCCTACAAATATGCCTGACTTGTCCATAAAATTATTATTTTCTTATTTGTATGTAAAGTATTACTTTTCTTCTATATGCTAAGTGAACTTTGAGTATGATCTTTCATTGAATAACTTCTTCCTCTCCATGAAACAGATGATGACCCTTTAGCTTGAATTAATCCTGTGAAGAATCCTAAAGTTACTATTAGTCCTCCTAATGGTGCAAATAATGCGTGAATTAGTTTTAATTTTAATCCCATTTTTACTTCAATAACTGATCCAGTGTAAATTAATGCTGATGCAATTGCTGCTGACACATATAGCATTTTTGTAGACATTGATTCTATTGGAATAAAATTTGTGATTAGAAATATTGGGAATGGAATGAACAATAAAAATAGTACTGCAAGAAAACTTCCAATTGCAATTTTTTCACTTTGCAAGTATAATGGAATCATTAATCTTTTTAATGCATGCCACAATGTACTTGCATCTCTGGCCCAAACTGCGTCTATAAGATCATCTCCTCGAACAATTCTCATTTTATATCCTGCTTCTTTCACTTTTTTACCTAATGCCCCATCTTCAATTATTTCATGTTTGACTCCTTCGTGCATTCCTACTTGTTCGTATGTTTTTTTTGTAATTATGAAAAAACTTCCAAAAAAGTATGCAGCTTTTTTCTTTGGATTGTTTACGTTAATTGCTGAAAATCTTGTGTGCAAAAATGTTGATATCATTGGTAATGACACTTTGGTTAAAAAATCAAATGTAAGTAGCCTTGGAATTGCTGATAATGCATCTAATTGTAAACTAAGTAGATGTGATACTGAGAGTGAGATTACTTGTTTTGAATGCTTTGTGTCTGCATCTGTAAATAGCAGCAATTCCCCTGTTGCTTGCCTGTGTCCTTCCATACATGCCCAATTTTTACCCATCCATCCTTCGGGTTTTGGATTTGCAGTAACATGTATTACTTTGGAATTATTTTTTGCATAATCAGCAATTATTTTTCCTGTTGAGTCTTCTGATGAGTCATCAATTACTATGATCTCATAATTTTGATAATCCTGATCAATTAATGATTCTAAACAGTTTGCTAGATATTTTTCCTCATTTCTTGCAGGAAGGATAATTGAAACTTTAGGAGTTGTATTGTTTGTATTTTCAAATTTATCTAGATATGGTGTTAATGTAAATGTCTCAATCATTGATTTAATTAGATATATCCATGCCCCACAAATTCCAACTAAAATTGCTACCATCATGTAAATTATTATCTCAATTATTATTTCCATAATTTATTTCTCAATTTCTTTTTTGATACTTTTCATTGCTTGTTCTGTGCCACTTTTTATGTGATTTTTTATCATACTTGTAAACATATTCATCATTCCCGACAATTTAATTTCCCATGATGTCTCCATAATGACTTTGTCGTTTTTTGGTGTTAATGTTATAATTTTAGTTCCTTCTAGTATTCCTTTTGTAAACTTAGCTTTAATTTCTTTTTTAGGTTTTAATTGAATTTCTTGTAAACATTTTTGGTCTCTAAATGCTATGGTAATTTCTCTTTTGATTATATCTCCTTCAACTGATAATGTTTTTACTTTTTTTGTTCCCTTCCAAAATTCTGGTTCATTGTCTATGTCTGAAATAACTTCCCATACCTTCTCTATTGTGGCCTTAATTTCTGTTTGAACCACAATTGTTGCCATCTTTAATTCCATTCATTTTGCATCAAATATATTAGATTCCACTTCTTACTGATACAGACTGTGATGGGCCAACGCCTAAAATCCAGAACATTAACTCCGGTTCT
>ERZ1046367.483-NODE-483-length-27281-cov-6.581356_pt1 | contig 27281 bp, 23 predicted proteins | sample MGYA00383091_ERZ1046367 | MGnify/ENA primary metagenome ERZ1046367 (study PRJEB29581, sample SAMEA5548361) | metagenome | biome: marine; feature: coastal; material: water | depth 50 m | study: Short-term variability in the microbial, nano- and picoplankton... | reverse complement strand
GCATGCCCTTCATCCATAAAGCTAAACGCATAGCGCCAACATGGGGCCGGACCACTAATGTCCAAACCTTCAGATTCATTAGGCAGCCTCACGGCGCAAAATGGCGCGGCGGCGCAGCGGCCGCGAGAATAAGCCCGCCAAATCGCCCGCTTGTTCGTAAAAATGCACCGGCGTAAACACCAGCTCGATCGCCCATTTGGTGGTCAAGCCCTCGGCCTCCAACGGATTGGCCAGCCCAAGCCCGCAAACGGTCAAATCCGCACGCGCCTCAAGCGCGCGATCAAGCTGCAGATCCACATCTTGACCCTCAGACAAAATTGGCCCCGCCTCCATCAAATCAAGATCAGGACCGACCAGTGATTTATGAATATAAGGCGCCCCAACCTCAATCGCCCTCATGCCGCATTCGCGGGTGAGAAAACGAGCCAGAGGTATTTCAAGCTGGCTATCGGGAAAGAAGAACACCGTTTTGCCAGACAATTGCGCCGCCGCTTGCGATACCGCCTTTTCTGCACGGGCTTTAGGCGCGGCGATCACTTGCTCAAACAAAGCTGGATCAACGCCAAATTCGGTTGCGATCACGCGCAGCCAAGCGGTTGTACCTTCTGCGCCAAATGGAAAAGGCGCGGGCAAATGCCGGGCGCCGCGACGCTCTAATTCTGCATGCGTGTCCCCCAAAAAGGGTTGCGTCAGCGCAAATACCGTATTTTCCCCAACGCAAACCCGTTGATTTACCGTGCTTGCCGGCAAAACCGATACATTTTGAATGCCCAGCGCAGAAAGCAAGCCTCGCATTTGACCTTCGACCACATCCGGCAGCGCACCCACCACCAATAATTCACGCTGATCGGTTTGCTCCAAAACCGGCACCATCGCCGCAAGGCACGCATCCTCGCCTTGCGTGAAGGTTGTTTCAATGCCCGAACCAGAGAAATTTATCACCCGCACGGAAGGCGCGAACTTTTGCGTCAAACGCTCTGCGGCTTTGGCAAGATCCAACTTGATCACTTCGGAGGGACATGAGCCGACCAAAAACAATTGCTTGATATCTGGACGGCGCGACAACAAGCGGTTGACCTCGCGATCCAGTTCATCCTGCGCATCCGCCATGCCTGCCAGATCGGTTTCTTCAAGAATCGCCGTGCCAAATCTGGGTTCGGCAAAAATCATCACGCCCGCCGCGCTTTGCAGCAAATGTGCGCAGGTGCGCGAGCCAACCACCAAAAAGAAGGCATCCTGCATTTTACGATGCAGCCAAATGATCGAGGTCAACCCGCAAAACACCTCACGCTGGCCACGCTCTTTAAGAATCGGTGCGTCCCGACAGCTTTGAATGGGCCCATCAGGCATGTTGCACCTCCGGTGTCATATCAAGCCGCGCGGCGCGCAATTTCAGTAAGAATTGCGCGGCGTTCAGCACATAAATAAAATATGCTGCAATCGCCAACCACATCAGGCTTTCAGGCCCCATCATCCCGGTGAAAAGACCATATAAATAGAGTGTGTGAAGAAAAATAACGGCAAAGCTAACCATATCTTCCCAGAAAAAAGCCGGAGCCAGTAAATACTGGCCAAACACAACTTTTTCCCAAATCGCTCCAGTGACCATTATCAAGTATAAAATGGCTGTTTTTAGCAGAATCGAAGCATTAGCCGCCCCATAGCCGTCGCCGGTTGAAAGATAGCGCAGCACCAAAGCCAAAGAGATCAAAAACACCACGAATTGAATCGGCGCAAGAACGCCTTGCACCAAAGTCCATTTGGTCGCATCGCGTCTTGCACGCTGCGCCGCGGTATAAAGCGGCTGGCGTGTATTTGGCCCCGACATGAGGGACATTTGGATCTCCTTATAGGCTCTCTCCCCCCTAATTTACGTTCTTATTATGAAAAGTGTCAATTAAAACTTACAAGTAGAGGGCCAGGTGACAAATCTTTGTTACAGTTCATCATAATGATATAATTCATGCATAAGCCTGCATGCCGCCAAACATCCATTAAACATAGCCAAAAACTGCATAGCACCGGCGAAGCCGGCTGGTGTTCATCTTCCAAGTTGATCCCAAACATCCATTTTCTTTGACATTTGCTTCGTTTTAGAAAAAACTAGCAATGTGTCGCATGCAGTGAGCAAACCTTTGCTGCCATAAATGCGGCACTGGGGGGTACGAAAATGTCCAAACATGAAGAGGCAGGATCAAGAAAAGGATCCGCTCTGGTGTCTGATTTGGCGCAACGCGTTTTGCGCGAACTTGGACAAAAAGCCCCCGCAGAAGCGCGTGAGCAAATCCAGAAAACCGCGCATTGGCTGGCGGTTACTTGCAGCACTCCTGGATCTTATTCGCATGAGGCAATGCTTAAGGCTTTAATGCAAAAAGGTGTTTCGAACGAATTATTAATCGATGTATGTATCCCAGAGGCTGCCCGTACGCTGGGAGCGGGCTGGAATGACAACACGCGCAGCTTTGGTCAGGTTTCGCTGGGCACAGTCCGTCTGCAAGGGTTGGTGCAAGAGCTGAGCGCACAGTGGAAATTTACCCCCGTTATCCATGACCAACCAAGCGTTTTGGTGGCAATTTGTGGCGATGAGGATCATATATTGGGCCCGCTGGTCCTGAGCGATCAGCTACGGCGGCTTGGGTATTCGGTCAAGCTGCTGCTCGGCGCAACCGAGAAAGACGTGCATGATAATATCGAAACTGGCTTTTTCGACATGGTGATGTTTTCGTGTTCAAGCGTCGTCTCCCTTGATAATGTGGCGAAAGTTGTTAAATCACTACGCCAAGAGATAAGCGATCCACCCATATTATTACTGGGCGGAGCCGTTTTGGGCCACGCGCCCGAAATTGAAAAATTAGTGGCGGTAGATGTGATTGCTTCAGGTTTAACAGATGCGTTGGAACAGCTCGAAAGCGGGCAAGTCGTAAAAGCCGGCAAAACTAAAGCTAAGGTGTCCGGATGAAAAACAGCGACACAAAACTCTGGGATTTTGGCTCTATTCCAATGATCGAGCCGGAATATCTGGGAAGTATTTTAGCCGCTGCCTCGGATATTGCTTTGGTGGTAACCCTTAAAGGCAAAGTATTGTCGGTGCTTGTCAATGACAATGATCGAAGCTTGGGAAATCTCTCGCATTGGGAACAGCGAAAAATCCACGATTTCCTTACCACTGAAAGCATTCCGAAACTTGAAGCCGTTTTTGCCCAATTCGCGAGCGGGCAGAATGTTTTGCATCCTGTCGAGCTTAACCATCGCGACAACGCGATTTGGCAATTTCCCGTTTCCTACAGCATTCACCGGCTAGGAGATGCCGATACACTGCTTATGCTTGGCCGCGACCTTAGTTCTACCGCAGAGACGCAACAGCAATTGGTTAAGGCCCAATTGGCGATCGAGCGCGGGTATGAAGAACGCCGCGATTTCGATGCCCGCTACCGCATGCTGTTGGCGACGATGCAAGAACCAGTGGTGTTTGTTTCTGCAAATGATGGGCGGATCAAGGATATAAACGCAGCCGCGATTAACTTATTCGGCCAAAACACCAATGATCTGGAAGGCAGCGTTTTCTCGCAATTGTTCAAGAACCGCCGCCGCGGTGAATTCCAAGACGCCCTGCTGGCCATTTCATCAAAAGATCAAAATTCTGATATGACCGTCGAAGATGTGAAGCTGGGCCGGCGCTTCAAAATTAAAGCCTCGTTGTTCCGAGCCTCGGGTGAGCGGCTTTTGATTTGCCGCCTGATCAGCGAAAATGACACGTCTTTAAAGGATGACATAACAACTCAGAATCTTTTATCGCTTTATAACCTGGGAACCGATGGCATCGTATTCACCTCGGCAAATGGATTTATCGAAGCGGCCAATGAAGGCTTTCTTGATTTGATAAACACCGCCAATCTGGGTGATATCAAAGGCCGCAGCCTGAGCGAATTTTTGGCCCGCGGTCAAATTGATCTGGCTGTTATGCTCGAAAATGTCACGCGGTCTGGCCAAGTACGCGTTTACGCCACCAAGTTGCAAAATGCGGTTGGCAGCAAGCTTGGCGTTGAAGTGTCGGTGGTAAGATTACCAAATGACGCGCGCGAAACGATGGCGTTTGTGATCAGAGACACCAACCGTTTTGAAGAAAACCCAGCGCCGGCGATCACCTCTGAGGATTTCAGCCAATCTAATGTGGCAGAATTGGTTGGCTCGTCTACCCTGCGCGAAATCGTGGGTGAAACAACCGATATGATCGAAAAAATCTGTATTGAAACAGCGATAGAGCTGACTCAAAACAACCGCGCAGCTGCGGCTGAAATGTTGGGATTATCGCGGCAAAGCCTCTATGTAAAACTGCGCAAGTTTGATCTTTTATCCAAAGACCGCCCGTCATAATTTAAAAACGCGCCCCTAGCCGGTATCAACCTGCCTCTGCGGGCGGGTTTTTCTTGCGTTGCGATAAGTTGTAAGTCAAACTAGACATATGACTGTTGCGCAAGGTTTACAGCTGGCGAAAAAACCACATCCGCTGGCGGCTCTGGAATTGATCAAACCCATCACATGGTTTCCGCCTATGTGGGCCTTTGGCTGCGGCGTGATCTCTTCGGGAATGCCGCTTCTACAGAATATATGGCTTATCCTATTGGGGATCGTTTTATCCGGACCAATTGTCTGCGGGATGAGCCAAGCTGCCAATGATTGGTGCGACCGGCATGTCGATGCGATCAATGAGCCCTATCGCCCGATCCCCTCAGGGCGGATTCCCGGCGCATGGGGCTTGTGGATTGCGCTGGCAATGTCAGCGCTTTCGCTCTTCGTTGGCTGGTGTTTGGGAATCTGGGGCTTTGCCGCCACAATTCTTGGTGTTTTGGCGGCTTGGGCTTATTCCGCCGAACCAATCCGCCTTAAAAAATCGGGCTGGTGGGGGCCGGGCCTGGTTGGCCTGTGCTATGAGGGCCTGCCTTGGTTCACCGGGGCTGCGGTGATGTCAACCGCGCTGCCAGATCCAAAAATCATTCTTGTGGCCACGCTTTTTGCGTTGGGCGCGCATGGCATTATGACCTTGAACGATTTCAAAGCGCTTGAGGGCGATCGTCAAACCGGTTTACGTTCTTTGCCCGTTACGCTGGGGCCAAAGCGCGCAGCGCATATCGCCTGTTGGATCATGTTAGTTCCGCAGCTAGCGGTGGTGATTCTGCTGATGCTTTGGGCGGTGCCTAATGCCTATCCGGCGGCGATCACAGCCTTAATCTTGGGCCAGCTTTGGGCGATGCGGGTGATGCTGCGCGATCCTAAAGCAAAAGCGCCTTGGTATAATGGCACCGGAGTGATGATGTATGTCAGCGGCATGTTAATCACCGCTTTTGCGCTGCGCTTCCTTGGGGGGGCCTTGTAATGCTTAGTTGGATATCAATCTTACGATTGGGATTGGTACAAATGTGCCTTGGAGCGATCGTGGTGCTGATGACCTCGACCTTGAACCGATTAATGGTGGTTGAACTGGCGTTGCCGGCGCTTTTACCAGGTTTTTTGGTTGCGCTGCATTATGGCATTCAAATCACCCGGCCAAATTGGGGATTTCGTTCAGATAAGGGCGGCCGGCGCAGCAGTTGGATTATCGGCGGGATGGTGATTTTGGCTTTCGGAGGGCTTGCGGCAGCGGCCGCCATACCTCTGCTCGAGCAAAATTTTGGATGGGGCTTGTTTCTATCCGTGATCGCCTACAGCGCTATCGGATTGGGTGTTGGCGCGTCTGGAACCTCGCTATTGGCTTTATTGGCAACAGCCACAGCACCGCGCCGCCGCGCCGCCGCCGCCACAATCACATGGCTGATGATGATCGCCGGTATTGCAATCACAGCCGGCGTTGCCGGCAGCCTGTTAGACCCATATTCCCATTTGCTTTTGCTCAAAATCGTTGCAACCGTAAGCGCGGGCGCGGTTCTTTTAACCCTAATCGGGATTTGGGGCATCGAGCGCGGATTAACCCGCCAGGCCGAAGCTTCTCACACACCATTTTTAGAGGGGCTAAAGGAAGTTTGGGCCGAAGATAAAGCCCGAAAGTTCACGGTTTTTGTGTTCTTATCAATGACCGCCTATTTCATGCAGGAGTTGATTCTTGAGCCCTATGCTGGGCTGGTATTCGGCTTTAGCCCAGGCCAATCTACCAGCTTATCAGGGGCCCAGAATGGAGGTGTCTTCTTGGGCATGCTCTGCGTTGGGCTGGCCTGTACGGGTTTGAAACTTGGCAGTCTGCGCAGCTGGGTGATCGGCGGTTGCCTCGGTTCAGCGTTGAGCTTAAGCGCGATCGCAGCGCTTGGACTTGAGGGCAGTGCCGCGCAATTGACCGCGGCGGTTATCGCGCTTGGCGTCTTCAACGGTATGTTTGCTGTTGCGGCAATTGGCTCGATGATGTCGCTTGCCGGCGCAGGGCGCAGGACGCGCGAAGGCACGCGGATGGGACTTTGGGGCGCCGCGCAAGCCATCGCCGCAGGATTTGGCGGGCTGTTTGGCGCCGCAGCAGCAGATGCGATGCGGTTATGGATGGCCTCACCCGCCAGCGCATTTGGCAGCGTGTTTCTATTTGAGGCCGCGCTGTTCGTTCTGGCTGCGGCTATGGCGGCAAAAACCATCGAACACAAACCAATCGCACAGAATTTAGTACCGGGAGAATAATCATGTTTGACGTCGTGGTAATTGGAGGCGGACCTTCGGGTGCAACAGCCGCAGAGGATTTAGCGCGCAGCGGCCGAAAGGTTGCCCTGCTAGATCGCGCGGGCCGGATCAAGCCCTGTGGCGGCGCTGTACCCCCGCGCCTGATCAGTGATTTTCGCATTCCTGACTCGCAAATCGTGGCTAAAATCACCACCGCACGGATGGTGTCACCCACGCAAAGATCCGTCGATATTCCGATAGAAAATGGCTATGTTGGTATGGTAGACCGCGAGTTTTTTGATGAATTTCTTCGAAAACGTGCGGCAAAGGCGGGCGCGCAGCGTCTGACCGGCGTCTTTCAAAAAATCATCCGCGATGGCGAGAAAACCCAAGTTCAATATCGTGATCGCGACACTGGCGCCGAAACGCTTTTAGAAACAAAACTGGTTATTGGCGCGGATGGCGCACGCTCTTCGGTGGCCCGCGCAGAAGTGCCCGATGGCGAAAAAATTCCTTATGTCATTGCCTATCACGAAATTATCGAAGCCCCCAAACCCAACGCCACCTATGATCCTATGCGCTGCGATGTCATTTATGATGGCGATATATCACCCGATTTTTACGGCTGGGTGTTTCCCCATGGCGGCTCTGCCAGCGTCGGGATGGGCACCGGGCTTGACGGGTTTGATCTGAAAGATGCCACCGCTAAATTGCGCCGGGCTGCCGGTTTAGAAGGCTGCAAAACGATTCGAAAAGAAGGGGCGCCCATTCCGTTAAAGCCACTTGATCGATGGGATAATGGCCGCGATGTGGTGCTGGCAGGTGACGCCGCCGGAGTTGTGGCGCCCAGTTCTGGAGAAGGGATTTATTATGCCATGGTCGGGGGGCAAGTGGCCGCCACCGCCGCCAGCGCCTTTTTGAAAACCGGGCGTGTAAAGGATTTAAAACTGGCCCGCTCTTTGTTCATGCGCGAACATAAAACGGTGTTTCGCGTATTGGCCTCAATGCAAAACGCCTATTATCGCTCGGATGAACGGCGCGAAAGATTCGTATCGCTTTGCCATGATGTTGATGTTCAAAAACTGACATTTGAAGCCTATATGAATAAGAAGCTTGTGCAGGCGCGCCCGCTGGCACATGTGAAAATAGGCCTAAAAAACCTTGCCCATTTAACCGGGCTTGTAGGAGCAAATCGCATATGAGCTTAATGATCCCGGCCTGGGTAAACGGCGTATTAACCCCCGTGGAAAAGCTAGAAGCCCATGAAAAAGGGCTTAAACACAAAGCGATTTCGGTATTTATGATCTGCAACGGCAAGATCCTTATCCAAAGGCGGGCTTTGGAAAAATATCACACGCCCGGGTTATGGGCCAATACGTGCTGCACGCATCCTTTGTGGAATGAGGCCCCGGAAGATTGCGCAATGCGGCGCATGAAAGAAGAACTGGCCATTGAAAATATTCAACTGATCTATCGGGATCGCATCGAATATCGTGCAGATGTGGGCAATGGCTTGATCGAGCATGAGGTTGTAGATTTGTTTATAACCCATGTGGATGCGCCGCCCCCGATGGCCGCAAACCCAGATGAGGTGATGGATCTGCGCTGGGTCGAATATCACGATCTTTTGGCAGAAGTTCAGCGCTGGCCCAGTCGGTTTACGCCCTGGTTGCGGATCTATCTAGATCAGCACTCGAATCGGATTTTTAGCCCCGATATGGTTCGGGCTATGGCCTAAGGCAAAATTGCGCCAATGTATCATAGGCCGGCATGGCCTGATCGGCCAACGCCTTCAATTGATCCGGTAAATCCGGAAGAGGCTCTGCTACTGCGGCCCTAAATCCAGTTGAGCGATGCACGGCCCCATACCAATGCGCTGCCCAAACCCCATCGCATGACATACCGCCCGCTGGCCAGCTTAGCATAGCAGGGTCAAAGCCAAGCTCCAACGCGGCGCAAAGGCGGCGCAAGGCGCGCTCTGGGTTTAATAAAATATCGGCGCTATCGATCACCAAAGGGGTTTGACCCTGCGCCCGAAGCCCCTCAAACAACGATTCTTGTTGTAAAAATCCTAGATCCGCCAGCGTTGGATTTTCATATTTACGCGCAAAGCTGGCCACCACGCGCATTGGGTGCCGGATCAAAAACACATTCTCAACCTCGCGCATCCAATCGCGGGGAATTTCCGGAATCATATGCTGGGTCATATGCTTGTGATACATATGGCGATGCGGCGCGCCGATCGGCGCCAACAAGGCTTTCACCACCTCTGCCGGATCTTGCGTCTGGCTGGCCAAAATTTCTTGAACCATCGGATGCTTTAAACCCGACAACTTCAAATAGGCGGCGTAAAACGGCTCATCCACCGCCGAAAAATCTACCCGATTGGCAAACGCATACATCAGCGCCGTTGATAAGTTGCGTGGCCCCGACCAGACAGCAAGCCGCATCAGGCGAATTCTTTCGATATTAAATCTTTATAAAGGCTTCGTATTTTCTGCGTGACCGACCCGATATTCCCAGTTCCTATCTGGCGTTTATCCACTTCGCTCACCGGTGTTTGGGCCCCAAACGTACCCGTCAGAAATGCCTCATCCGCGCCGTAAACATCCACCAATGAAAAATTGCGCTGATGAACCGGAATATTGTTATGCTGACAAATCTCAATCACCTTTTGCCGCGTGATACCATTCATACAGTAATCACCCGTGCTGGTCCAAACTTCGCCCTTGCGCACGATAAAGAAATTGCAGGCATTGGTGGTGTTTACGAATCCATGCACATCCAACATCAGCGCTTCATCCGCCCCGGCTTTTTCCGCTGCAATACAAGCAAGAATGCAATTTAACTTAGAATGCGAGTTTAATTTTGGATCCTGCGTCATCGGCAAGCCGCGTTGATGTGGCACCGTGGCAAGGCGCACGGGGCGCGCCAATTTTGGCCGCGAATACTCCATAATAATCACGAAAGTCGGCCCCGAGCGCGACAAAGACGGATGTTGAAAGGGGCGGTGTTTCACCCCGCGCGTGACCATCAACCGCGCATGGGCATCCGACTGCATGTGATTGGCTGATTGTGTCTCTAACAAGGCAGTTTTTACGCCTTGGCGATCTAATCCAATGTCAAGATCAATGGCTTTGGCCGCTTCAAATAACCGATCAAGATGCAGATCCAAATAAGCCCAATGGCCATTGTAAAGCCGCAAGCCTTCCCAGATACCATCCCCCAACATAAATCCGCTATCATAGACGCTGACCACCGCCTGCGATTTTGGCACAAGAGCGCCGTCAACATAGATCAAAATGTGATCATTGCGCGCATCCTCTTCGGCCTGATGCGTGGTTTGTGCGTCATCCATGGCGCGATGCCCCCTCGCCTGCTTTGCAAGCTGCCAAAACAGCCATGTTCAGAATATCTGTTGCTGTGGAGACCGACGCGCATATTTGTATGGATTGATCCACGCCCGTAAGAATTGGTCCGATCACCGTGGCGCCAGCCATTTCCTGCATCAGTTTCACCGATATGCTTGCCGAATGGCGTGCTGGCACCACCAAGATGTTGGCCGGCCCAGTCAGCCGCGAAAACGGATAATGCGCCTGCGCTTGCGTATTCAGTGCCACATCAACGGTCATCTCGCCTTCATATTCGAAATCAACGCCGCGCGCATCCAGCACTTTCGGGGCTAAAGCAAGCTTTTCAGCCCGCTCTGATACGGGATAGCCAAATGTGGAAAAGCTCACAAATGCCACGCGCGGCTCTAGGCCGAAATCGCGGGCCACATCAGCGGCGCGTTCTGCAATATTTGCCAGATCCTCGGCTTCAGGCCATTCATGCACCAAAGTATCCGCGATCAAAACGATCCGACCCTTATGCAACAGCGCCGTCACCCCCGCCGCCCCATGTTCGGCATCTGCGTCAAACACATGGTTGAGCAGCCCCATCACATGCGCTGATTTGCGCGTTACCCCCGTCACCAAACCATCGCCATGGCCATGCGCCAGCATCAAAGCAGAGAAAACATGACGGTCGCGGGTTGCCAGGCGGTGAATATCGGCATTGTCAAAACCTTTGCGTTGCAAACGCTCGAACAAGAAGGATTTATACGCATCAAGATGCTCGGTATTAGCGGCATTCACAACGTCAAGCTCTTGCACGGCATCACCCATCCCGGCTGCATCAAGCTTCGCCGCAACATCATGCTGGCGGCCCACCACCAACGCTTTACCAAACCCCGAGCGCTGATACATCACCGCGGCGCGCAACACCCGCGGATCATCGCCCTCGGCAAAGATCATCCGAGCCTGCGCGACGCGCGCGCGCGCGGTTATTCCGCGCAAAATGCTGGCGGTTGGATCCATCCGGGTTTTCAGCGACAGCTCATAACCTTCCATATCGATAATCGGGCGCCGCGCGGCCCCGGTATCAATACCCGCTTTCGCCACTGCAGGCGGTATGCGATAAATAAGCCGCGGATCAAACGGGGTTGGAATGATATACTCCCGGCCAAAGGTTAATTTTTGTCCATAGGCCATCGCCACTTCATCAGGTACATCCTCGCGTGCCAGCGCGGCCAAAGCCTGCGCGCAGGCTATTTTCATTTCATCATTAATCGCGCGCGCATGGATGTCTAAAGCCCCGCGAAATAAATATGGAAACCCTAAAACATTATTCACCTGATTGGGGTAATCGCTGCGCCCTGTGGCAACGATCGCGTCTTTGCGCACGGCATGGGCCTCTTCCGGTGTGATTTCCGGATCCGGATTGGCCATCGCGAAAATCACCGGGTTTGGCGCCATTGATGCCAGCATTTGCGGTGTGACTGCGCCTTTCACCGAAACCCCCAAAAACACATCGGCATTTTGCATCACCTGATCAAGGCTGCGGCTTTCTGTTTTCACCGCATGGGCCGATTTCCACTGGTTCATCCCCTCGGTACGGCCTTGATAAATCACACCTTTGGAATCGCAGACAAAACAATTTTGGTGCTTTGCACCCATCGATTTAAGCAACTCGATACAGGCAATTCCAGCCGCACCAGCGCCGTTTAAAACAATTTTGACATCTTCGATCTTCTTCTTGCTGATATGCAGGGCATTGATCAAGCCTGCGGCACAAATCACCGCGGTTCCATGCTGGTCATCATGGAAAACCGGAATATCCATTTCCTCTTTCAAGCGCTGTTCAATGATAAAACATTCCGGCGCCTTGATATCTTCAAGATTGATACCGCCAAAACTAGGGCCCATTAACTTCACCGCTTTGCAAAACGCATCGGGATCCTCTGTATCCAGCTCAATATCGATGCTGTTCACATCGGCGAACCGTTTGAACAGAACCGATTTACCTTCCATCACAGGTTTGCTGCCCAGCGCGCCAAGATTACCCAACCCCAAAACCGCCGTGCCATTTGAAATAACCGCAACCAAATTGCCTTTATTTGTATAATCATAGGCAAGCTCAGGGTTCTCGGCGATGGCTTCACAAGGCACCGCGACGCCAGGTGAATAGGCGAGCGATAAGTCACGTTGGGTCATCATCGGAACCGTGGCAGATACCTCCCATTTTCCCGGGGTTGGTTCGAGATGAAAGGCCAACGCCTCTTCCCGCGTGATTTTCATTTTCGCCATTTTGCACCCTTTTGCGTATGAACCACTGTTATCATGCGTTTTTTAGCACACATCAAGATCGTTTTCGGCTTTCCCCTCGCGCTGCCTAAAGATACGCTGGAGGGCAAGGTAAAACCCTAAGGAGACAAACCCGTGACGCCGATGATGGCCCAATATCTTGACATCAAGGCACAATATCCTGAAGCCCTGCTGTTTTATCGCATGGGTGATTTTTATGAGTTGTTTTTTGAAGATGCAGTGGCGGCTGCAGAAGCGCTGGATATTGCCCTCACCAAACGCGGCAAACATCTCAACGCGGATATTCCAATGTGCGGGGTGCCGCATCACGCCTCAGAAGGGTATTTGCTGACGCTGATCCGAAAAGGCTTTCGTGTGGCGGTTTGCGAGCAGATGGAAAGCCCTGCCGAGGCAAAAAAGCGGGGCAGTAAATCGGTTGTAAAGCGCGACGTGGTGCGCCTTGTAACACCTGGAACACTAACCGAAGACAGCTTGCTTGAGGCGCGGCGGCATAATTTTCTGGCCTCATTTGCGCAGATACGCGATGCCTCAGCGCTGGCTTGGGTGGATATTTCTACTGGTGATTTTAGCGTCAGCACCCTGCCTTTGGTATTGCTGGGGCCCGAATTGGCGCGGCTGGCACCTTCAGAGGTACTTTTATCGGAAAAGTCTTTTCAAGATTTAGAAACTCTCATTGAGGAAAGCGGCGCGGCACCGACGCCGATCAGCGCCAGCAGTTTTGACAGCACATCGGCAGAAAACCGGCTGCTCAAAACCTTTAAACTGGCCACGCTTGATTCGCATGGAGGGTTTTCAAGGGCGGAATTATCAGCCTTGGGTGCGATTGTTGATTATCTAGACATCACGCAAAAAGGCAGCCTGCCGCTGTTGCAACCGCCAAAACGCCATATCAGCGCGAAAACCATGCAAATAGATGCCGCAACGCGGCGCAATCTTGAACTTACGCATGCGCTCTCAGGCACACGAAATGGCTCTTTATTGGCAACTATTGATCAAACATTAACCGCGGCAGGTGGTAGATTGCTTGAGCACCGCATCGGCTCTCCTTCGCTTGATATTGACGTTTTGAACAATCGACAAAACGCCATTTCCGCGTTGATCGCGCATAGCCCAGTGCTGGATAAATTACGCGGGCATTTGCGCCATATTCCAGATGTGGCGCGGGCGCTCTCGCGGCTGGCCTTAAACCGCGGTGGACCAAGAGATTTAGGAAGCATCCGCAGCGCGCTGCACCAAGCCGAAGCGATCGCTGATGTGATGCAAACAACCCCTTTATGCCCCGAATTAGAATCGGTTCACGAGAAACTGATGGGGCATGCCGGTTTAATCGAGCTGTTGTTAAAAGCATTGAACGAAGATCTCCCCTTGCTGTTGCGTGATGGGGGTTTCGTGGCCGCAGGTTTTGAGCCCGATTTGGACCATGCCCGGCATTTGCGCGACGAAGGCCGCGGGGTGATTGCGCAGATGCAGGCCGAGTATAGTACCTTGGCCGAAATCGCTTCGTTAAAAATCAAACATAATAACGTTTTGGGCTATTTCATCGAAACCACCGCGACCCATGCAGATAAAATGCTGCGGCCGCCTTTGTCAGAAACCTTCATCCACCGGCAGACCACAGCCAACCAAGTGCGCTTTACCACCGTCAACCTGTCAGAGATTGAGACCAAAATTTTAAATGCCGGCGGGCGGGCAAGCGAGATTGAGGCCAAAATCTTCGCGCAGCTCTGCGCAGAGATTCTTGACCACTCAGAAAGCCTTTATGGATTGGCCACCGCTTTGGCAGAACTCGACGTGGCAGCAGCACTCGCACATCTTGCGCAGCAACAAAATTGGGTGCGCCCCGTGGTGGATAACAGCCGGGCCTTCGCCATTGAAGGCGGGCGCCATCCGGTTGTGGAGCGCGCGTTAAGGTCCAGTGGCCAGCATTTTATCGCCAATGATTGCGATCTATCTGACGGCGCGGTTCGCCTTTTAACCGGCCCGAATATGGCTGGTAAATCCACGTTTTTAAGACAAAATGCGCTGATTGCGGTATTGGCACAGATGGGCAGTTTTGTGCCGGCAAGCAGCGCCCATATTGGGGTGGTCAGTCAATTGTTCAGCCGCGTCGGTGCATCTGATGATTTGGCGCGTGGGCGATCCACTTTTATGGTGGAAATGGTCGAAACCGCTACGATTTTAAATCAGGCCGATGCAAAAGCGCTGGTGATCTTAGATGAAATTGGCCGTGGCACGGCAACCTATGACGGGCTGTCCATCGCATGGGCAACGCTCGAGCATCTGCATGATGTGAACCAATCGCGGGCGCTATTCGCAACCCATTATCATGAGCTCACAGCCCTGTCCGGCAAATTAGACAGGGTTGAAAATGCCACTGTTGCGGTAAAAGAATGGCACGGCGATGTAATCTTTTTACACGAGGTACGCCAAGGGGCTGCAGATCGCTCTTACGGGGTGCAAGTGGCACAATTGGCAGGCCTTCCCTTGGTAGTGGTTGAGCGCGCGCGGGTGGTTTTGGACGCTTTGGAAAAAGGCGAGCGCGAAGCGGGAAGTACCGGCCGGCAAGCCGTTATTGACGACTTACCGTTGTTTTCGCGCAGCCCTGCAGCGCTGTCCCCCCCGCAAGCCGCCGTATCACCTGCTTTGGAAATGCTCGAGACGCTGCATCCAGATGAATTGACACCAAAAGAAGCGCTTCAAAAACTATATGAGTTAAAGGCCGCGGCAAAACCAACAGGCTAATGGCTTTGCCGCCGGCACACCGCTTTAAGATGCAGGGGTCGAGGAAACACCAACCTGCGAGGGACGTAGCAACCGATCGTGCAACATGAAGCCTTCTGCGGATACCTGAATAATATCACCGGCTTTTGTGCCCGGAAGTGGGGCTTCAAACATGGCTTGGTGCAGCTGCGGATCAAAGCGATCGCCAACTTGCGGTGAAATAGGCTGAATGCCGTGCTTTTTAAACACGTTCAACAATTCCCGCATCGTCAACTCAACGCCTTCGATCAGCGCCGCCGCCGCCTCTTTTTGCTCGTCACCCGCGGCTTCAACCGCCCGTTTCATATTGTCATAAACGGGCAGTAAATCACGTGCCATTTTCGAACCACCGTAATTTTCGGCCTCGCGGCGATCTTTATCAGCCCGTTTGCGCGAATTTTCGGCATCCGCCAAGGCGCGCATGAAACGGTCGCGATACTCATCCCGCTCAGCGGTTACAGCGACCAATTCATCAACCTCATCGGTTTGCGCATCCTCTTGAGTTATATCGATCAGCTCTTCCTCTAGCGCATCTTCTGCCTCTTGCATTTGATCAATATCATCCAAAAATTCTTCTGCTTTTGGCTCTTCCATAACTTACCTTTCAATGCGGTCGGAAATAAGCTTGCCCACCAATTGCGCGGTATAATCAACCAGCGGCACAATCCGACCATAATTCAAACGCGTTGGTCCAATCACTCCGATGGCCCCAACAATTTTACGCTCTGAGTTCATATAGGGAGAAACAACCAAAGAGGAACCCGTAAGTGAAAAAAGTTTGTTCTCTGAGCCAATAAAAATGCGCACACCATCGCCTTGCTCGGTCAGTTCAAGAAATTCTGCGATATCGCGCTTGCGTTCCAAGTCATCAAACAGGTTCCGGATACGCTCCAAATCCTCTTCATGCGCCTCTGATTCCAGCAAATTGCCACGGCCACGCACGATCAAGCGTTCATTATCATCGCCTTGAGTTTGCCAAACCGCCAAGCCTTGCGTCACCAATTCTTGCGCCAAACTGTCAATTTCTTGCCGCCTTAAATCAACATCATCTTGAATGGTCGAAAGCAATTCGCTTAACGTGCGCCCTTCAAGAACCGCATTTAAGAAATTTGCCGCTTCGCGCATCGCACTGGGTGTTTGCCCGACCGGCGGCGTAAACAGGCGGTTTTCAACATCACCATTGGAATAAACAAGAACAACCAAAGCCCGATCGGGGGATAATGACACGAACTCAATATGCTTTATCGGCTGTTCTTGCTTTGGCGTTAATACTAAAGAGGCGCCATGGGTTAATGCCGAAAGCGTTGATCCCACGCGATCCAACACGCTGCTGACATCTTGGCTGCTGCGATCAACGGTTTGATCCAGCTTCAGCTGATCTTCCTTGCTAAGCTGATCCACTTCCAACAAACCATCCACAAACATGCGCAGCCCCAATTGCGTGGGCACCCGCCCCGCACTGATATGCGGGCTATCAAGCAAGCCTAAAAATTCAAGATCCTGCATCACATTACGCACAGTGGCCGCGCTGACCTTTTCATTTAAGGTGCGGGTAAGCGTGCGCGATCCAACCGGGCCGCCACTTTCTAAATAGCCCTCAACCAACCTGCGAAAAATTTCCCGCGACCGTTCATTCATATCGTTTAAAAGATCTGGGCTGGCCATATCGCCGTATCCTTTTTAAATCTCCAAAAGCACCGCCCAGATCAAAACTATCGGGGTTGCGTCTCTATATCAGCCGCTTGTATGCATCAGTGCAACAAAGAAAGGTTTATAACATGCGTCCCTCAGGAAGAAAATTAAATGAAATGCGTTCGGTGGAAATTGAAACCGAGGTGACCAAACACGCCGAAGGATCCTGTCTGATCAAAATGGGCGACACGCATGTTCTGTGTACAGCCACCATTGAAGATCGGGTACCCTCATTCATCAAGGGATCCGGGCTTGGCTGGGTAACGGCGGAATATGGCATGCTGCCAAGATCAACCAGCTCGCGCATGCGCCGCGAATCAACCGCTGGTAAACAAGGTGGTCGGACCGTAGAAATTCAACGCCTGATCGGGCGGTCCCTGCGGGCGGGCGTTGATCGTTTGGCATTGGGCGAACGCCAAATTACCGTGGATTGCGATGTGATTCAGGCCGATGGTGGCACAAGATGCGCCTCCATCACCGGTGGCTGGGTTGCGTTAAAGCTGGCAATCAACAAATTGTTAAAAACTGGCGCGGTGCTTTCAGACCCGTTAATTTCACCCGTGGCTGCGATCAGCTGCGGCATATATGCAGGTCAAGCCGTGCTTGATTTGGATTATCCTGAAGACAGTGAAGCCGGCGTAGATGGAAATTTCATCATGTTGGCAAATGGCCAAATGATTGAAACCCAGATGAGCGCTGAGGGCGCTACTTACTCGCGCGCGCAAATGAACCAATTGTTGGATTTGGCAGAAGCCGGCGTGGCCTCATTGGTGGAAGCGCAGCTTAAGGCCGTTGGATGAGCCGTTTATTTCAAGAAGATCGCTTAATATTGGCCACCCATAACCAGGGCAAACTTGAAGAAATCGCCGCTTTGCTTGCACCATTTGATGTCAAGGTGGTTGGGGCCGGCAGTTTAAACCTGCCTGAACCAGAGGAAACCGAATCCAGCTTTGTTGGCAATGCCCGCATCAAAGCCCATGCTGCGGCAAAAGCGACGGACTCGCCCGCGCTGGCCGATGATAGCGGCATTGAAATCGCTGCGCTAAACGGTGCTCCTGGGGTTTACACCGCCGATTGGGCGGAAACCCCCAGAGGGCGTGATTTTAAAATGGCAATGGAAAAGGCACATTTCGAGCTTGAAAAAATAAACGCGCCTGCTCCGCGCGTCGCTCAATTTTGTTGTACTTTGGTGCTAGCCTGGCCCGACGGGACCGATGCGGTGTTTGAGGGGATTATGCCTGGCCAAGTGATATGGCCAATGCGCGGAGACCAAGGCCATGGCTATGATCCAATTTTTCAACCTGACGGTTATAACGTCACCTTCGCAGAAATGGACCGTTGGGAAAAAAACCGTATCAGCCACCGCGCCAGAGCCTTTGAAAAACTGATACGAGAATGCTTTGGTGGATGATTGGACATATGGGGGCTTTGGAATTTACATCCATTGGCCCTTTTGTTCTGCGAAATGCCCCTATTGCGACTTTAACAGCCATGTCTCTAAAAAAGTTGAACAAAAGCAATGGCTTAAAGGATATTTATCCGAAATCCAGCGGGTAAGGAATACGGTTGGCCCGCGCCTGGTTAATAGCGTTTTTTTCGGTGGTGGCACGCCCAGCCTGATGGATCCCGAGGTTGTTGAGGCGGTCATTGGGGCCATTAAATCCAGCTTTCCTATCAGCAACCAACTTGAAGTAACGCTTGAAGCCAATCCGACCTCGGTTGAAGCAGGCCGCTTTGCGGCCTATCAAGATGCGGGCGTGAACCGAATTTCAATGGGGATTCAGGCGCTAAATGATCCAGATTTGCGCAGACTTGGCCGTTTGCATACCGCCCAAGAAGCCCGGTTGGCGTTTGAAACCGCGCGCAATATTTTTGCCCGCGTCAGTTTTGATTTAATTTATGCGCGGCAATATCAAACCCTGGCGCAATGGCGGGCAGAATTAAGCGAGGCGCTTGCAATGGCAGTTGATCACTTCTCGCTTTATCAATTGACCGTTGAGACCGGAACCGCTTTTGGCGATCGTTACAAAGTCGGCCGGCTACCAGGTCTGCCAAACAATGATCTTGGCGCAGATCTTTACGAGCTTACCCAATCTTTATGCGATGCGCATAATATGCCCGCATATGAAGTTTCAAATCATGCAAGAGACGGGGCAGAATGCCTGCATAATTTGATATATTGGCGCTATGGCGATTACGCCGGTATTGGCCCAGGGGCCCATGGGCGGTTGACGCTGAAGGGTCAAAAATTTGCCACTGAAGCATTTTACAACCCAGATAAATGGCTTGCCGCAGTAGACCAGGGCACAGGAGAAAAATCTGCGCAGCAGATCGATCAAACCGCACAAGCCACAGAATACTTACTGATGGGGTTACGGATCAAAGACGGTATTGATTTAGAGCGCTTTGAGAATTTGGCAGGGGCACCACTTAATATCGAGGCTCAAACCTCTCTTGAAGACATGGGTTTGCTAATACGCAGCGATAAAACCCTTAAAGCCACGCGAGCCGGCACCGCCGTGCTAAACTCAGTTATCAGTTCCTTATTGGAAGCCTGACATGCGAGTTATTTGGTTAATCTTCGGTTTAATCGTGTTGGGGTTGGGATGCTTAGGGGTTGTTTTGCCGCTTCTGCCAACCGTACCTTTCATATTGCTCGCAGCGTTTTGCTTTGCAAAAAGCTCAAACCGATTGCATAACTGGCTATTGACCCATCGGCTTTTTGGCAAAATGATCCAAGATTGGCGTCAATCAGGCGCGATTTCTACCAGCGCCAAAAAAATGGCCACATTATCGATTGCTTTGGTTTTTGCAATTTCTGTGATCACCGGTGTGAACCCGCTAATATTAACAATACAAGCAGCCGTCTTAAACTGCGTTTTATTGTTTATTTGGACTCGACCTGCTGCGTAGCACTTAAAATCCGACATAGATCATCCAATTGATCAAGATCACTATAAGTAATTGATATTGTTCCTGTTTCTGTTCCATCTACATGTGAAACAAGGACTTTCATACCCAATCCTACGGATAAATCGGCTTCCAAAGCGCGCGTATCTGCATCCTTTTCCACCAAGTTTCTCGCCTTAGGCTTTGGCTTATCTTTTGGCCCATCAGCTTGCGCCGCCCGCTTTACAAGCCGCTCAGTCTCGCGCACCGACAACCCTTTTTTCACGACCTGACGCGCGAGGTCTAATTGATCGTCTGACGTAATCAACGCCCGCGCGTGACCCGTGGTCAATTGCCCTTCCCGCAGATAGGTTAAAATCTCATCGGGAAGGTTTAACAACCGCAAAAGATTGGCAATATGGCTGCGGCTTTTTCCAAGCGCCTCTGACATTTGTTCTTGCGTGCGCCCAAAACGCTCCATCAAGTTTTTGTAACCCTGCGCCTCTTCAACCGGGTTTAAATCGGCCCGCTGAATATTTTCGATAATTGCCACTTCCAGCACTTCGGTATCTGAAAATCTACGCAGCACAACGGGTAGCATATGCAATTGCGCAATCTGCGCCGCGCGCCATCGACGCTCACCCGCTACGATCTCAAACTCATCCTCATGCTCGGGGCGTTCACGTACAATCAACGGCTGAATAATGCCCTTTGCGCGGATAGAATTCGCAAGATCGTTTAGATTTTCTTCGGTAAAACTGCGACGCGGCTGATCCGGATTGGGAAATATTTTTTCAATCGGAACATTCATATCACTTTTTAGTGGAAGAGTATCCGCTGGTTGCCCTTGTTCCGTTGATGTGGAGCCAACATCGGACATTAAGGCTGACAAGCCCCGCCCAAGACCACGAACTTTTCCTTTTTTATCAACCATTTAAACCTCTTTCACCGGTGCTGTCGCCAGATTGTTTTTCAAAAATTCTTGCGTTAAAGCCCGATAGGCCATAGCCCCTTTTGACAGGCTGTCATATTGCAAAACCGGCATTGAAAAGGACGGCGCTTCGCTTAACCGTACATTCCGCGGGATTTTGACTTGGAACACCAATTCACCAAGATTATCACGCGCATCCTGTTCGACTTGCAGCGACAAATTATTGCGCTGATCAAACATCGTTAAAACAATTCCCTCGATACGCAGGTCTGTATTGGCAGTTTTACGCACTTCACGCACGGTTAACATCAACTGGGACAGGCCTTCCAACGCAAAAAACTCACTTTGCAAAGGAATAAGAACCGAATCCGAAGCCACCATCGCGTTCACTGTTAAAAGCGATAACGATGGCGGGCAATCGATCAGAATGTAATCAAACCCATACGCTATCATGCTGTCTTGCCGCAAAGCATCCAATAAGAGCGAGCTGCGCTTTTCATTTGACACCAATTCAAATTCTGCTGAGCTTAGATCAACGGTGGATGGAATAACGCTTAGTCCCTTAATATTAGTATCTAAGATAGCGTCTTTAAGATGAGAAGGATCGAGCAAAAGATCAAAGATCGTGGTGGTGCGCACGCTTACATCAATCCCTAATCCGGTTGATGCATTACCTTGGGGGTCCAAATCAACAATCAATATTTTCAAACCCGATTCCGCAAGCCCGGCGGCCAAGTTTATTGAGGTGGTTGTTTTGCCAACACCTCCCTTTTGGTTGGTAATCGAGATTATCTTAGCCATTTTTTTATTCGCTGCGTGGCGCACCTGTCACGTTCCTTACGCTTAATATCACTGCCTCATGGTTGGTTTTACTGATAAAGCGCTCTGCTTGAAATTGCCAACTTTTTTCAGCCTCTTTTACTTCTTTTGACCAATTTTTACCCTTCATGAACAAGCATTGCGTATTTTCCCCCATGAAAGAATGCGTCACCCTTAACAAATCACTCAACTCAGCCAAAGCGCGGGCCGAAATAACGTCAGCTTTTAAAGGGCCTACAGCTTCGATACGCTTTGCCTGAACCGTTGCGCTTAATTGCAGCTCCCGCACAACGGTGCGTAAGAATACTGCCTTTCGCTGATCGCTTTCAATCAAGGTCACACGCAACTGTGGATTTAGCTCTTTGGCCAAGATCGCAACAACCAACCCTGGCAACCCACCACCACTGCCAATATCAACCCAATGTCTAGCATGCGGTGATGCAAGCGCCATCACCTGAGCAGAATCGCAAATATGGCGGACCCACACGTCATCATGCGTGGATTTTGAAATTAAATTTATCCGTGTGGTCCATTTTTCCAATAAGCGTTGATATGCTTTCAACGCGTCATATGTTTCACGTGAAACATCTAAATCCAAAAAAAGGCTATAATACTCGGTCATCCGGCTTTAAGGCGGTTAAACTGGCGCAGTTTCGCCAATAATAACATGGTTGCCGCAGGCGTCATTCCCTCGACCTGTTGGGCTTGGCGCAGATTCTCGGGCCGGCGATCTGCAAGTTTTCCACGAAGCTCTGATGAGAGGCCATCAATATCTGCGTATGAAAACCCCTCTGGTATCTTTAACGCCTCATCACGCTGCACGGCGTCAACATCTTTTTTCTGCCGCGCGATATAATTTGAATATAACGCATCGCAGCTCAGTTGTGCGGCAATATCCGGCTCAATATCGCGCAGATCAGGGGATATAGTGATAAGATCCTCAAACGTTACCTTGGGAAAAGACAGAACCTGATATAGCGAGCGGCGGGAACCATCCTGGGTTACCTCGATACCACCGGCCTGTAATTGAGATGGGGTAAAGCTATCTGCGTGTAATTGCGCCGTGGCCTTAGCCAGTTTCTCTTGTTTCAGCGAGAAGGCCGCATACCGCTCTGCGCCAACGCAACCTAACGCGACCCCCTGAGGCGTTAGCCGTTGATCCGCATTATCCGCGCGCAACGAAAGCCGGAACTCCGCACGCGACGTAAACATGCGATAAGGCTCGCTGACCCCGCGCGAAATAAGATCATCAAGCATCACGCCAATATAGCTGTCACTTCGCGAAAAACTGGGACCATCACGGCCCAAAGCCTGCGCTGCGGCAGATAAACCCGCCACCATGCCTTGCGCCGAAGCCTCTTCATAACCGGTGGTGCCATTAATTTGCCCCGCTAAATACAAACCTGGCACATTGCGCAAAGCCAAAGACATATCTAGCGATCGCGGATCAACGTAATCATATTCAATCGCATACCCTGGTTGCGTGATAAGCGCGTTTTCTAATCCCGCGATAGAGCGCACATACGCTTCCTGTACATCCTGAGGAAGTGAAGTGGAAATCCCATTTGGATAGATCGTGGCCACATCCAAACCCTCGGGCTCAAGAAAAATCTGATGCGATGTCTTATCAGCAAACCTGACGATCTTATCTTCGATCGACGGACAATAACGCGGACCGACTCCATCTATATGGCCACCATACATCGCGGAACGATCAAGGTTTTTACGAATAATCGCATGTGTCTTTTCATTTGTATGCGTGATACCGCAAGCAATTTGCCGTGCTGCCGGTTCTTTAGACAAAAACGAAAACAACGTTGGCACCTCATCGCCAGGCTGGCTTTCCAACCCCCGCCAATCGATTGTCGTTCCATCCAATCGCGGAGGAGTACCCGTTTTCAAACGCCCCAAAGACAATCCAAATTCATCAATCCGCTGCGCGAGTTTTACCGATGGCTTATCGCCCATTCTGCCGCCTGGCCGTGAAACATCCCCGATATGAATAATTCCACGTAAAAATGTGCCAGTTGTTAAGATCACTGAGTGCGATCGCAGTTCCGATCCATCCCCCAACACAACACCAGATATGTTTGATGGTGCGCCCAATAGATCAACAACCTCACCATTTAATAAGGTAAGGTTTTCTGTTGCCTTTAACTGCGCCTGTATCGCCGCGCGATATAGTTTTCGATCCGCCTGCGCACGAGGACCCTGCACCGCTGGCCCTTTGCGACGATTAAGCAAACGAAATTGAATGCCCGCCTGATCTGCGGCCTTACCCATGATGCCATCAAGCGCGTCCACTTCGCGCACCAGATGCCCCTTACCCAAACCCCCAATCGCCGGATTACAGGACATTGCGCCCAAATCATGCGCAGATAATGTTATCAACGCTGTTTGCGCCCCCATACGCGCCGCAGCAGCGGCCGCTTCACAACCAGCATGCCCACCGCCAACAACGATCACATCAAAATGTTTCACGTGAAACACTCCATCATTTTCCCAAACAAAAGCTGCTAAAAATTTCGTCTAAAATAGATTCTATCCCAATTCGCCCAATAAGACCATCCATTGCACGGCAAGCCCGATGCAACTCTTCTGCTGCCAATTCATAAACATCCGGTCCAATTTCTAAAAATGAAAGAGCTTGGTCCATGGCAACAACCGCTTCTTGTAACGCCTGTTTATGGCGCTCGCGCGTTGCAACACCTGAGGTAGAAGTCTTTTCTTTTAATACAGCTTTTAGATGATCAACAAAACGGTCAATCCCCGCTCCCGTCCGCCCTGAAATACCACCTTTTTTATCGCCATCATCGCATTTCGCAAGCAACACTATATCATCCGGTGTCATCTCAATCCCCACGGGAACAGCGCCATCTAGCGACAATACAGCACGAATATCCGCGGCATTCGCACGCGCTACTGCGCGTTCAACACCCAGTTCTTCTATATGATCCGCCGTATTGCGTAACCCGGCCGTATCCAACAGCGTAACGGCAAACCCGGCCAAATCCATCCGCACTTCGATTATATCGCGCGTTGTCCCAGCCACATCCGACGTCAACGCTGCCTCACGCCCAGCCAATGCGTTCAGCAAGGTTGATTTTCCAACATTCGGCTTTCCAACGATTGCCACTTCGAAACCAGCACGCACCCGCTCGGCCATCGAAACTCCCCCAGCCTCAAACACCAACGCCGCGCGCGTACCCGTTACCAAATCACGCACTTCCGGGGTCACATCCACCGGCACCTCTTCATCGGCAAAATCAATTGTTGCTTCCAGCAATGCACAGGCCCGTACCAGATCCAACCGCCACTGAGCAGCACGCTGTCCCAGCTCGCCTGACAACACCCTTAAAGCTTGGCGCCGCTGCGCTTCAGTTTCAGCATCAATCAGATCAGCCAAACCTTCAACCTGTGTCATGTCCAAACGGCCATTTTCCAGCGCGCGCCGCGTAAACTCACCCGGCTCAGCCATCCTTACGCTGGGCTGCCTGCAACACGCCGCAAGAACCGCTGAAACAACGGCTAGGCTACCGTGACAAGCCAATTCAACGATATCCTCACCAGTGAAGCTTTTTGGAGCCGAAAACCACGTGACCAACCCGCTATCGAGCGCTGCCCCCTGCCCGTCAGTAATCTGCCGCAACACAGACACCCGCGGTGCTCCCAGCTTTCCAGCCAACGCACCAGCGCAATTACAAGCCTGAGGTCCCGATAATCTGATCACAGATATACCAGATTTCCCATGACCCGATGCCAAGGCGACGATCGTATCCATTGGGCCTACACCCCGAAACAGTTAAGAATTCATTGAATCGAAGAAATCAGAATTAGATTTTGTTTGCTTGAGTTTCGAGATTAAAAACTCAACAGCATCCGTTGTTCCCATAGGGTTCAAAATACGCCGCAGCACAAAAGTTTTCTGAAGATCTATCTTATCAACCAGCAACTCTTCTTTTCGCGTACCAGATTTCAAAATATCCAACGCCGGGAAGACGCGCTTATCAGCAACTTTCCGATCCAGAACAATTTCAGAATTACCCGTTCCTTTAAATTCTTCGAAAATCACTTCGTCCATCCGGCTTCCAGTATCAATCAAAGCGGTTGAGATAATCGTTAATGATCCCCCCTCTTCGATGTTACGCGCAGCCCCAAAGAACCGTTTTGGGCGTTGCAACGCGTTCGCATCAACACCGCCGGTCAATACCTTGCCCGAAGATGGAATGACCGTGTTGAAAGCCCGCCCTAAACGGGTAATCGAATCCAGCAGGATCACCACGTCACGTTTGTGTTCCACAAGGCGCTTGGCTTTTTCGATAACCATTTCCGACACTGCAACATGCCGCGTTGCTGGTTCATCAAAGGTGGACGATACAACCTCACCCTTCACAGACCGTTGCATATCCGTAACTTCTTCCGGACGTTCATCAATCAACAAAACGATCAAGTAACATTCAGGGTGATTTTGTTCGATACTGGTCGCTATATTTTGCAACAATACCGTTTTACCCGTGCGCGGCGGTGCTACGATCAAAGACCGTTGACCTTTGCCAATCGGCGCAACTAAATCGATAATGCGCGCAGATTTATCCTTCGCTGTTGGATCTGCCAACTCCATCGTCAAACGTTCATCCGGATACAGCGGTGTAAGATTGTCAAAAGCAATTTTATGACGGGCTTTTTCAGGCTCTTCAAAATTAATTTTAAACGCATTAACCAACGCAAAATAACGTTCATTTTCTTCGGGTGCTTTAATCACCCCTTCGATCGTGTCACCCGTGCGCAATGCAAATTTTCGGATCATTTCTGGCGATACATAAATATCGTCTGGACCAGGCAAATAATTCGCTTCAGGTGACCGCAAAAACCCAAAACCATCCTGCAAAACTTCCAACACGCCATCGCCCGCAACTTCCCATCCCTCATCCGCGCGCACGCTCAGAATTTGGAACATCATTTCGCCTTTGCGCATCGTTGATGCGTTTTCAATTTCCAGCTCTTCGGCCAAAGCCACTAAATCTTTTGGACTTTTACGTTTCAAATCGGAAAGGTTCAGCCGTTCGACCGCCATAATATACCTCTGATTGCGGTATTCACCGCGTTATGTCTGTTTACAGGAAAAAGCGCCCGGACGGGCTGAAAATTGATTACTTTAATTTTTTGTAGAATTAAACCGTTAAAATTTGACGATCACTGAAACCACGATCGCGATCATTAAAACGGTTGGGACTTCGTTCATCATTCGATAATATCGACCAGTTCTCAAAGATTGACCAGATTTAAACAATTCACAATGATCAGCGCACCATTTGTGAAACCAGGTCATACCAAGAATGCTTACAAATTTTACCCATACCCAGGCCATTGACCAATCAATAATGCCAGGAATAAGCACCATCAAAAGACCACAGATCCAAGTTAGAATCATTGCTGGTCGCATAATAAACCTAAGCAGTTTTCTTTCCATAATTTGAAACGTTGCATCCAGAATATCGCCCTTTTCTGCGCGTTCACTATGATACACGAATATTCTAGGTAAGTAGAACAAGCCGGCCATCCATGAGATAACCGCCAAAATATGAATTGATTTTATCCAAAGATAAGAATTGCTTAAAAAATCAATCATGTTTTCCCCAATTTTAGGCAAGTCTATTTAATAAAGAAATATAGATAGAAAGGAAGTAGGATATGTAGTTAGGCCCGTTTTTGTGGATCAAATTTTTTCCTATTATTTATCCACAGGACAAAAAACATGAGGAAAAAAATTGTGATATATTTTATATTTAAAACAAACACTTAAATAAAAACTTAAATCTATTTTTGTCTTAAATTGATTATCCACAGTTTAAGTAAAGACAAACTTATCCTTTTCCACATTGTATATTTATATGCTATTGTTACTTTTATAC
>ERZ1046367.459-NODE-459-length-27904-cov-24.766311_pt1 | contig 27904 bp, 25 predicted proteins | sample MGYA00383091_ERZ1046367 | MGnify/ENA primary metagenome ERZ1046367 (study PRJEB29581, sample SAMEA5548361) | metagenome | biome: marine; feature: coastal; material: water | depth 50 m | study: Short-term variability in the microbial, nano- and picoplankton... | reverse complement strand
GTAACGCTCATGCACCAAATGAGAGTGTTCAAATTGAAGATATTGAAAATCTTATCAAAAGTTTAATAAAGACTTTAAAAGATTTTTCTTAACTCTTTAGAGCTTCTCTCATTAACGGGATTGCTTCCATAGCCTTCGTACCTTTATCTGTAATTTTATATTCAACATGAGGAGGAATGGATTTAAAATCTTTTCTTGTTACAAGTTTATTTTCAGTAAGCTGTTTTAAAGTTTCTATTAGCATTTTCTCTGAAATTTCAGGGATTTCTCTCTTGATAGCACTAAATCTCATAGATCCTTCTAACTTTGACAATACAAGTAGTGGCCATTTCCCACCTAATACTTTCAAAACAGCCCTTATCGGACAATCAGTTTTATACTCAATTCCCATATTCCAATTATATACGAACATAAGGGTATATGTACTATAAGTTATATACTATAAAAAAAGAATGTACTATATTTAAAATGGGTGTATGGTTCGTATGTAATATATAAGGAGAAAATGAAAAATTGGAATTCAATTTTAAGATGGGTCCACTTGTTTTTCGGTGGAGCAATAAATGGCTACTTTTTTTACACAGTAGTTCTTGGGAACACAGCAACTGAAATGATGGTAAACCTTGTAATGCTTTCAGGTGGTCTAGCATTCTGGACCGGATTAGCAAAATGGCAACTACCAAAAATAAGGAAATGGAGAAAGAAGGTAAACAGTGCCTAAAGAATGTGGATGTGGAAGAAGTACCACCGGATTCTGTCAAGGCCTTCACTCCCTAAGTAAAGAGCAGTGGGAAGAAAAGAAGAAATCTGCTTCTAAAGAATAAAATACAACAAAAGGAATGTTCTAGTATTTTACTAGAACATTCCTTTAGGTACATGGAGAGAAAATGGAAATCGGAATAGATTCATTCGCTAAGAAAACTCAGACGAATGAAGGGGGTAATGTCCTAGATGATGCACATGCAATGTCCGAGCTCATAGAGAGAATAGAACATGCAGATAAAGTAGGTTTAGATGTTTTTGGGATAGGAGAGCACCACAGAGAAGAGTTTTTAGACTCTGCGGCACATAATATACTTTCCGCAGCCGCTTCAAGAACAAAGAATATAAAACTTACAAGCGCAGTAGCAGTCATTAGTGCGATGGACCCTGTTCGTTTGTTCCAAAACTACGCAACTTTAGATTTAATTTCAAGTGGACGTGCAGAGATAGTTGCCGGAAGAGGATCTTTTACAGAAGCTTTTCCTTTATTCGGCCTTGATTTTGCAGATTATGACAACCTCTATGCTGAAAAGCTTAATTTATTACTAAAAATTAGAGATGAAGAAAAAGTTACATGGTCTGGTAATTTCCGGCCACCACTAGAAAACCAAACAATATACCCTAGACCCTTGCAGGAAAAGTTGCCTGTATGGGTTGGAGTTGGAGGAACACCTGCATCTTTTGTAAGAGCTGGTGAATTAGGATTACCTCTCATGATTGCTGTTATTGGAGGAGAGACACATAGATTTAAGCCGTTAGTCGACCTTTATTATGAAGCGGCAGAAAAAGCTGGTCACAACAAGTCATCTTTAAAAGTTGGTTTACATTCTTTAGGTTTTGTAGCGAACTCAAAGGAAGAAGCAATTGAAAAATACTATCCAGGTTATAGAATTTGGTTTAATCAAATTGGCAAAGAACGCGGTTGGCCACCCGTAACTATGGAGAGATTTGAGCAGCAAATAGGTGATTTAGGAGCATACGTTATTGGCAGTCCAGAGGAAGTAGCAGAAAAATTAGTTCGACACAGTAAGGCATTAGGTGGAATATCACGTTTTACTTTTCAAATTGATAATGCTGGCTTGACACACGGAGATCTAATGAAAACATACTCCCTTATTGGGGAAAAAGTTAAACCTTTGGTTTTAAGCAAACTTTAAAATTCTAAAAATCTCCAAATATTATTAATTATTTAACAAATACACAGGACATCTGGGGAAATTTTTTTGTAAACTAAGGTTAACAATATAAAAATTAACAGCAGAAAGTAGGTGTTTTTATGTATGTTAGATTAGGTTTAGCCACACCAAAAGAAGGTATGGCTGAAGAAGCACTCAACTATTTTAGAGATGTATCAATTCCTGTTTATGATCAAGTAAGTGGACTTCTTGGAGCTGCTGCATGTATAAACAATGAACGACAACTTATGGCCTGGACAACTTGGGCAAATAATGAGGCAAAAGAAGCAGCAATGTCAGAATTTCAAAAGAACCTGTCAGGTTTAGCTGAATTCATAACAGAACCTCCAACAATACTTGAAGGACCAATGGTTGCTGGACAGCAATACATTATGGTGCCCAAAGATGGTGAAGAGGGATTTTTCGCAAGATTTGTACTTGGTGGCGGAACACAAGAGGGAAAAACTTATGATGATGTCACAGAGTTTATGAAAAATGTTGTATATCCAGCATATGAGAATGTTGATGGAATCTTTGCTTCAGCAGCTTGCAAAATGAATGAAGATCAAGGTTTTAGTTTTAATTTTTGGACCAGTCATGATGCCGCACATGCTGCATCGGATGTAATTTCTTCTGTTGTCGCAGACGCAGTAGAAGGTTTAATTAAAGAAGCTCCAAAAGAGTTAACAGGACAATGTAATGTTTGGAAAAACTATGTTGATTTCCCTGTTGGAAAAATGTAAAAGAGAGGAAAGTTGTGGATACTTTTAAAGACGAAATAAAAAACATCAAAATGCTTACAAGGGTGATCGCTGTTGCGGTCTTGGTTAACTTTGCAATAATTGCTGTGTTAGTTGGACCTGACGCTGTTGGTTTTGATCCTACTTATGGACCAATTACAGCAATTCTAAACTTTGTGATTGCTTTTTGCACAACAGGAGTTTTGATGGGTATATATGTTGTATTTGATGTGAAAAAAACATTTGACCTAGCACACATGCACAGTGTGTTATTTGTAGCAGTATGTGTTCAAATGATTTTTGCCTTGGGTTCTGTATTTACCTACAACAGTGTTTTCGAAACTGTTTTAGATGCAAATACAATTGGAGCAGTTTCAGGCTCAATTACAAATACAATATTTTTTCTATATGGTTTGTACTCATACCTGTTGGTAACACGTGACCATAAAAACTTATTAAGCAAGAGAACACAAACTGTTGGTAAGGTATTTGCAGGGATAATAGTTCCTGTATCTATATTGTCGCTATTTGGTTTAATTCCAGCTGTTGTATGGGCACCATTGTTCATTTTAGGTGGAGTAATCCTGTACCCACTCTTCATGATTGGAATAGGCGACGCAATAGGAAACTATACCGAATAACATATTGCGTAAAAACCTTAGACAATAAATGATCTTTTAAAGGTACTTTATTTCTATGGAAAAAAGGCGTTATGACATAGATGCTTTGCGATCGGTCGCAATGTTTCTATTAATTTTTTACCACCTTGGTATATCCTTTACGTCCATTGCTCCTTATATTGCATTCGTTCAAAATAACAAAGTAACAGATAATTTATGGGTTCTTCTTAGTTTGCTAAATACTTGGAGAATTCCCCTTGTTTTTCTTATAGCTGGAATTGCCTTACGACTTTCTTTTCAGAAAAGAACAAGATCTCAAATAATAAAGGAGAGGTTAAAAATACTCGGAATTCCTTACATTTTTGGAGCACTGACATTTGGGTCTGCTTCTCTGGCTATTACGGCTACATATTACGAGGGGTGGTCTGATGAGTATTTCTGGTTTGGCTTTATCACCCTTTTTGACGGTGTTCACTTATGGTTTCTAAAAAACATATTGGTGTACTGTATTATATTGGTCCCATTCCTAAAACTAATTTCTAATAAAGATTCAAAAGAAAATATTATTTCAAAACTTTTAGATAAACCGGGTGGTATTTTTGTATTTTCTATTCCCATAATTCTAGAAGGACATTTACTGAACAATGTAGAGTACGTTTCTTATGCAAACACTAATCATGGATTCTATTTAGGATTTATATGGTTTTTTCTTGGCATTCTTCTTGTTTCACAGGGTGATAGCTTCTGGGATTCGAATAAAAAGAACTGGCACGTGCATTTGTTATTAGGATTTAGTTTGTATTTTTATAGATTTATAAATGAGTTCGAGGGAGGGAACGCACTTGATAACCGCCTTATTGCCTTTGAGTCATTTAATTTTATTTTCTTTATGCTTGGGTTAGGGGCAACCTACCTTAATAAAAGTTCACCTCAGTTGACCTATTACAAAACGGCAGTTTATCCGGTATATATTGTTCACCTACCAGTTCAGATGGCTCTGATGACTTATTTTGCTGATGTGAATATTTCCCTGATTATTAAAGTTCCATTACTTTTGTTTTTAATAATATTTGTTAGTTTGGCAATTTATCATGCAATAAAAAATATTAAATTATTAAGGCCTCTTTTTGGCCTAAGAAGTAACTAGGTGAACACTCATGAATAAGAGAACAATGTTAAGGCTATTATTTTTCACAATACTACTTGTTTATCTATTTACTTCAGAAAGCTACTTAGCAAGAAGGCTTGTTCAGTTACCAGAACTGCTATTAAATAATTTTTAACCTAAAGTAGACCCATGGATTTAAAAGACTTCTCAGACATACAATACATTAACTTAATTACCTACAGACGAGACAACACACCAGTCTCAACTGCTGTTTGGGTAGTTGGTATAGGGGATGCCCTCTATGTCACGACTGGACTATCGTCTGGAAAAGTCAAAAGAATTAGAAATAACAACAAGGCAACAATCCACGAAACAAACCAATCTGGATTAAAAAAACTTTCTAAAAATTTAGACTTGTTTGCAACGGTAGTTGAAGATGAAATAGTAAAAAAAGATGGCATTAAAGCTATTACTAAAAAGTATGGACTAATGGCAAAAATGATGATGCGGGGATCTGACGACAACAGAGCAATAGTTAAGCTCACCAGTTTATAAAGTTACATATTCACATGTATAAAAAGATTGTGAAAAAATAATCACAATCTTTTATTTTTGTGAAGCTAAGTTATAAAATCAAAAAATAGCGAAAATGCTAGGATTAGGCAGCCAAAAAGTCCAAAATATGCAATAAAAACAGAGTATAAGCGCTGTTTTTTTGGTAATTTAATTATTGAAAAATTAGTAAGTGAGTAATACAGCAGTATAAAAAAGGAACTGATTTTGATTGAATCGATTACATTTAATGTCAATATGCCAATAACAACAATTGTAGAAATGATTATATCTGCAACATGAGCCGAATTATGTTTTTTATGAATGCTATTTAATTTGTTAGGAAGATAACCATCTCTGGACATAGCAACAACAACCCTACTTATTCCAGGAATGAGAGCAAGTAACACCGAAGCTGTTGCAACAGTAGAAGCGATTGTGATTAGGAATGAAAAATTCGAAAATCTTGATATATCAAAAGCAACTTTTAGAGGAGTCAGAGAATTTTGAATAATCGCAGGATCCACAATTCCTAAAGTGGCATATGTCGTAAGAAAGTAAATTGTAACTGTAATTCCGAGACCTGTAAGGATTGCTTTAGGAATAATAATTTCTGGATTAGAAACCTCTTCACCAAATGTAGCTAAACGTGAATAACCAGTAAATGCAAAAAACCAAATACTACTGCTTAAAAGTAATGACTGCATTGTTAATCCTTTTGTAATGGGAATAATAAAAGTAAAATTGTCTGAAGAAACGACAGAAAAGATGTAGAACATGAGAATTCCTAATACAGAATAAACAAACCATTTTGCAACAGAGGCAGTCTTTGATGCACCAAAATAGCTAACAGTGCCGACAATTAAAACTAAGGCTATACCAGCAACCTTATGTGAAGATGGATATAAGTAGTGTCCAAACGTTAAAGCTATAGCAATGGAGCTAATAATTTTACCGATGATAAAAGCTATACCTGCAACAAGTGACCTCGTATTTCCCAAAACTTTTCTGGCGTATAAATATGTACCGCCTGTCTCCGGATAGAGTCTTGCGAGCTGTGCAGAAGAGCTAGCATTGGAAAATGCTAAAACACTAGCTATTAACAATCCAAATAATAAAGAGTATGAAGAAACAATTGCTGCCGGTGCAATATTGACGAATAAACCTGCACCAATCATTGAACTCAGCCCTAAAAAGATTGAGTTCCGCAAAGTCAAAGTTCTTTTAAAATTTTTCATTCTAATTATTCGTATTACTATTTAATAATATAGAAAATATAATAATGTTTGATAAATTAGCACCTGTCCCAATACAAAACCCAAAGCATAGAAATTTAATGATTTTTTCTATGACTTGGTTCCTTACAGGAACATGGATTGATGCAAGTGCTCACACTTATCTCAATGGAGATATAGAGTCTTTCTTCACACCGTGGCATGCTGTATTGTATTCTGGATATGCATTTTCAGTACTTTCTGCAATGTATATTAAAAATTCAATAAAAGATTACAAGATAGATGTGGGTGTTTTAGGCGCAGTTATTTTTGGTATTGGCGGGGGACTTGATTTGCTTTGGCATACCTTTCTTGGAATAGAGCAAGGAGTTGAGCCATTAGTGTCTCCATCCCACCTGATGCTTTTTCTAGGTGCTTTTTTGATGTTGGCATACGTATTTGCTTCTAGACCATATAAAGAAAGCCTGGATACTCCTGCTGTAATTACGGTAGGTGCGTCTTTTAGTTTGATTACGTTTATTACACAGTTTCTACATCCTTATCTGAATGTTGGAGAATTCTTCTGGTATGGGATTGAAGAACTTGCAGCAGGCTCATTATTTTTTCAGGCGCTGTTAGCCAGTATGATATTTGTCTTCATCATAAGATTTAGACCTACTAAAAATCAAATATTCTTAATGTACACTATGTCCTTTGTATACCTATCATTTCACTCTGTGCTTGGAGATCTGGAACTTATGGCTGCAAAACTATTTTGGGGAGTATTGTTTGGCTATATTGCTTCTCAAATTACTAATTGGTATTACAACACAGAAAATAAACAGAAAATGCAAATTAGTACTTCCCTAGTTGCAGGCTCTTACGGTCTCCTTTTTATTCTTTATTTATTCGTTGCAAGTATTTACTTTGAGCAAGATATGGTTTGGAGATTTTACGGTCTTGGTGGACTTGTCACAGTGCCACTCCTTTTTGGTTATATGATTGGCGGTCTAGGTGTTAGTCCCATAACTAAGGAAATTGTAACTAATTAAACTAGTAAGTCTTAAGTTCGTCACTTTCCATAAAGGAAACATTATTGAATTCTTTCAACCTGAAAAAATGCCCAGATGATATTTGAGTGGATTTTAAAATTGTATGACCCGCATGCCTAGGTAAGAATTTTCTCCAACTCCAGGGATACAAAGGTGAGTTCAGAAAGTATGAAATGAGCACGGACATTGTCCCAGCATGAGAAATAATCATTAGCTTTTCGGTCTCATTGTCATCAAGATTAAACAGTCTATCGTATTCATTATTAACATTAACTATGCCAAGTTCATGTAGATGTTTTTCTAGATTAGAGGCAATATTTTCACTGAAGCCTTTCATGTATTCTCCGTGGTAACTTGAAAGCCATTCCTCAAAAGATTGAGTATTTCTTCTAATAAAAAATTCCTGTATTTCATTATCTGGTTTTCCAATAAGGTTCACCTCTTCGTCATCCCTCATTTCTTGGAGCCAATCATATGTTGTGATACTCTCTGAAACTCCTATATCTTTAAATGGTTGCAGTGTTTGTTGAGTTCTCTTCAAAGGTGATACCCAAATTTTATCTATACTACCCTTTGTAAATTCACTCGAAGATCTTAATGCTTGGTGATCACCTTTGGGAGTCAAACCTGGATTGAGGTCATATTTTCCATTCTCTAACCATTGAGGTTGAGCATGTCTTATTAGTACAATTTCCATTAACAAAACAATAGTCAAAATTGAGTTATTCTGATAGCAAAAGAAATAAAATCATGGAAAAAAAACTATATAGATCACCTCAAAAAATGCTTCCAGTGTTGCTTACGGGATTCTCACTAACTTATATCTCCTTAGACAATATTTTTGGTGGGCCGCTTAGAGAGTTTTTGGGAAACTATATCTCGCTAAATGAATTTGGATCAAACATCCGTGAAGAAGTTTTGTACTACCTTATATTAGTAATTGGAGGGTTCCAACTTTTCACTGCTGTGCAAAGTATCTTTCAGCCAGTTCTTGAACTTTCAGAATATAAAATAGCAATGAGAACCTCAGAAAAACTATTTACGGTTGTTAAGAACATACAAGATTTACAGAAAGCAACTCTTCATGAAGAATATATAATATTTACCTTTAATGATGCGACGTATTCTGTATTCATAAAAAACATAGAGGCTTATAAGTTAGAGAGCCTGTTAGATGAATTAAACGCTTAAAAGGTTCGCGAAAAATAGATTAGTGATTTTCTTGCCAAACTACTCATTATTAGGTAAATTTATAAAACACTAAAGAAAAAGAAGTCGCAAGACCGAAAATGAATTAGTCAGAAAATCCCGGAGGGTCGCAAGATCAACTGGGATTTTTGCTTTTCAGGCTTATTTCTTGTCTTTTTATTAACACTTATTGTTAAGAGGAAAAAATAATAGTGTAAACTTTTAATATGAGAAAATTCATAGTAATTTCAATTATTCTTTCATGTTGCGGAGGTTCAGCAGAATCCTTGCCCGCGGAGGTAGATGAGGAACCAATAATAGTTGAGCAAGAGCTCACTGATGAAGGTAAAGAACAAGAAACTACTACGACACAACAAGAAACTACTACGACACAACAAGAAACTACTACGACAACATTGCCCGATGCGGTACTTTCTAATATCAAAAATCTCAATACTAGAGGAGTCAGTCCACACATGGAGGTTGTTGATAGTACGACTATAAGAATTTTCTATTCTAGCCTTGATGTAATGGGGCTAGCCGTAGATCTATGTGATTTTAATTTAAACTGCACAAGACAGGGAGTAGTTAATAGAGTCCAAGACCTGACATTAGTTACAACTGTTGATGGAGTAAGAAGAGGTTACTTTGTTGAGTTAAACCCAAATACTAAGTCTAAAGAAATCTACACAGCTATTTTTAGTGAAGATGGACTAACTTACACTGACACGAAAGCTTTAGGATTTAGCGACGGAGGAAGTATGGCTTGGGGAGTTCCCGATGCGGTGCTTTTACCTGATGGAAGAGTGAGGCTTTACTGGGTTGCTGAATCAGAAGGAAGGCGGGGAGAAAAAATAATTAGTGCAACTTCTGAAAGTACTTTAGGTGTAGATTTTACTCAGGATCCTGGATATAGATTTGAAGATGGATATGTAGATTTTGAAGTTCTAAATGCTGAGACTGATAATTGGAAAGCTGTTTTCTCTTACTCACCAGAAGGGTTGCCACAGATTCCCCAAAGTATTTTTTATGGAACTTCTAAGGATGGGCTCAAATGGGAATTTACAGGAAATCCTATATCTCCTCTTGATGTAAGTTATTTAGATCCGACAGGAATATTACTTGATGACGGTACATACTTACTTGTTTCTACAGTTGCTCCTAATGAGTTGGGGGAAAGAGACTACATACTGTACTCAATGATATTGACTCTGCCATAAGTAAATACTATTCAAAGAACTAGAAATATATAAGTATTATGTATAAAAGTTCGCAAAAAAAACAAGATCAATTTTCTTGCCAAACTACTCATTATTAGGTAAATTTATAAAACACTAAAGAAAAAGAAGTCGCAAGACCGAAAATGAATTAGTCAGAAAATCCCGGAGGGTCGCAAGATCAACTGGGATTTTTGCTTTTTAGGATTAAATTTCGTAGTATTTAAACATATGATGACTAAACCTCCATTGGATAAGGGCAATATACTATTCGGCCACTCTATTAAATTCAACAACAATGCTCTTTCCTTAGTGAGGAATTTACAGAAAAAATATGGTGATATTTTTGAAATATCTATATTGCACAAAAGAGTAACAATGTTTATGACTCCTAGTGCAACGAAGCATATCTTTCTAGATGCTGAAGATAATTTTTCATCCAAACATGGTTGGGAGTTTTCTTTAGGTAAAACATTTGAAAATGGCTTGATGTTGAGGGATTTTGATGACCATAGGTTTCATCGAGGCTTACTCCAAGATTCTTTCAGAAGAGATGCTTTGGCTAATTATTTACAGATAGTACAACCTTTACTCGATACATGGATTGAAGAGCTGCAAGAAAGTAAATCATTTAATCTGTATGTAACCATGAAGGAGTTAATGTTTAAAATAGCTCTTGAACTTTTCTTTGATGAAGTTGACACCTCTCGACAAAAAGAATTAGAGAAGTTATTCACAGATGCAATAAAATCTGCAACCTCTGTTGTAAGACTTCCACTTCCTTTTACTAAACTAAGAAGAGGCCTCAAGGCGAGACAGTCCTTACTCAAGTATTTTGAACACAAAGCAGAAAACATAAATACGGAATCGAATACTTTATTTGCAGAATTAGTTAAAACCAATAAACAAGATGGTGGTCTGAGTAATTATGAAATTGCAGAGCATATGATATTTTTACTTCTTGCGGCTCACGACACGACAACTAGTACTTTAACTACTGCTATTCACCATCTCTCTACAGATAAAGCTTTTTATGAAGAGTTAAAAGAAGAAGCAAAAGAGATGTCACTTACTGATACTTCAGATTTAAAAAATGGTATCAAATGTGAATCTTTATTCTCAGAAACTATGCGCATGTATCCTCCTGTTCCTTTCTCTTTACGATATGTTATGAGAGACACGGTTGTGGAAAACTATGAATTAGATGCGGGAACATATGTTGCCATTGGACCATTAGTTTTACATAATGATGAGCGATATTTTACGAACCCTAAACAATGTGATCCAAGACGATTTTTGAATGTCGATGAAACTAATGAAGCGTACTATCCATTTTCTGGGGGAGCACACACCTGTATTGGAAAATTCTTTGCCAGTTATTTATTTAAGAATGTCATATATAAGTTGGTTTCTAACATTGAGGAGATTTCATCCACTGAACCGCTAATAATTAACCCAGCACCCATCCCTTTTCCCGAAAAAGACGTAACAATACACATTAATCATTAAAATTTACGGAAAAATACAAATGACTCCCCCGTGGCTGTAATTTTTGGTTTATTATGCCCCGTTTAAAGTGGTTCAAGGCACAAAAGGAAGTCTTACTAATAAGTCTACTAATAATTTATTAAATATTTATATTTCATTGAATTTTCGTATAATAGAATATATATGAAAAAGTCAATAAATATAGGGTTAATACTCTTTTTACTCTTTCAAGCCTGTTCAAGTACAGAAAATACTTCAGAAATTATAGAAAATCCACTTCCAACAGACCCTCCAGATTTAGAAAATATGCCTTCTCCGCCTCCTCCTGGAGAGGAAAATTCTCAAGAAAGTGATAAAAAGGATGAAAATCCTCCACCAGAAGATGAAAAAGAAGGAAATAATCAGGAACTTATCACAGAAGCACTTCAAATACTTGAAAACCCTTCGGGAGATCTTGTTAAGTGTGTTGATAATGATGTTTATGGTTTATATGAACAAGTTAAAAATGGTTTTGTACCAGACGACTATGAAGCACAGGTTGTTTTAAATTGTTTCAGTAATCCAGAATATTATGGACCAATTGATGGAACATCATCGAGTCCTCCACCTGAACCCGTTGAAGGTGGTTCTGAGCAGGAAGGGGAAGACAACAACAACCCGCCACCAGCCAGTGATGAAAGTGTTTATGAAGATTATGATAATTTCTATACCTATTTTGGAGGACCTGCAAATCCTCAACAAAGAGAGTATCTAACATATCAATATCTTGGTTCCACAGACCAAGACAGTGTTGCCGATACGGAAGCAATCTTTTTTGGACAGACATATCCCGCGGACGTAACAAAGTTTAATGAAGCACTTTACTCATCGGGATGGTTACAAAAAACTTGTCCTTACGATGCAGCAAACCTAGGTGAAATAAAAGATCTCGGATTAGTGATAGATTACAACACACCTGGAATCACAGCAATACCAATGAATGATCCAGGATTTTTCAGTAGAGATAAAGGCTTAGAGACCCTAGCGGACCCAAGTGCCGTCTTATTAGATGATGGAACTTTGGCTCTTTATTTTACAGGTGACCACAGAGCATCTAATCAGAGTGCAAGATGGGTATCAACTTCAGTTATCTCTGCAGTAAGTGACACTATTTCATTTCAAATAGAAAGTGACTATGACTTACTTACTCGACTTAATTGGAAGAATGTATTTAATGAAAATGGAAGCTGGACAACATTCGGTGCCCTCGGTGTACAAGATGTAAGTACATGGTACAAATGGTCTTCAATAGATGGACTAACGTGGACGGGAGAGACAGCACTCCTTACAGCAAATCAAATTTCTGAAAAGAGAATAAGTAATGGCTATCCAAGTGAAGGTACAGCTTCAGCTTACGTTACCAAAATAAACAGTGGCGAGTATTATGCAGTCTTTACTGGTTACAGAGAAGACTTTGAACTGGCTAACGGAACAGATGTAAATGGTGATGGTGTCATCTCAGGAGAGTATGTCATTATCTATACATCTTCAGATGGAAGTAATTGGAATTATCATGATACTTTCCATGGAGGATCTGAGGGAACTATAACAAAAACATCTACAGGATATTACGTTTTCACTTCGACAACAGGATGTACATATTTATCCACTGATGCCAAAAACTGGGGATATGGATTTAATGGCATGTTGTATGGTGAAGTTGGTGAGTTGGGTAGTTCAGTTCTTCTTCCTGATGGATGGAGATTAATCTTTGGTACATCAAGTAATGAAGGGATACCACTTAAAGCTAGCAAAATTACAGCATCCACTATCGATGAAAAATACCTACAACCTATGAAAAGCTACATTCCATCAGTTGAGGAGATAGAAGTACCCTACGAATTTAATTACTAAATCTTTTTCATTTTTCTATTTCAATTTTGTATTTCAATTTCATATAATTACATATATATGAGGAAGTCACTGAATATTGGGTTCGTACTCTTTTTGTTACTTCAGGCATGCTCTGGATCAGAAAACAGTGAAAATCAAATGGTAAACGAACCTACTCCAGAAGATACACCAATAAATTCTCCTGCCATTCCAGATAATCCACCACCACCTCAAGGAGGAGATAATCCACCACCACCTCAAGGAGGAGATAATCCACCACCACCTCAAGGAGGAGATAATCCACCACCACCTCAAAATGGTGGTGTTGATATTGAAAAAGCTGTAGAAATCTTAAAAGAAGCTGAGGATGAGGTCTTGGAGTGTATCTCTAAGTCATTTTCAACAGAAATTTATCAAACTATAGTCACTGATTTAAATCCAGATAGTTTTGAATCAGGAATTGTGATTGCCTGTTTCGAAGATCCAAGTACTTCAAACAATGTAGCTCAACCACCTACACAAGGAAACGATAACAATGGTGAAGGTGCAACACCTCCCTCAGGGAATTCTAATGCAGATCGTGATGAAGAAAAAAACACAGTTTCGTGGTATGACTTAGGTGTTAATGAATACTCTCCAAGTTACTCTGTTGCGACCTCAAATGGAAAAACTGGCTTTGGTTTAAATGAAACAGGAGACATTCTACTTTCCGGTTATGGGTTTAACAATTCAGGAGGCGCTAACAAGTTAAACCACCCTGTCTCAATTTCGGCGAATTATGGAAAGCTGGCGGTTACTGACAGATTTAACAATAGAGTGTTAATCTGGAACGTAATTCCCTCATCAAACACACCACCAGATTTAGTTTTGGGACAAGCAAATTTTACAACACATAATTCTGGAACTGGTTTAAACAATATGGATTTTCCAGGCCAAGTATCTATTACTCCTGATGGAAAAGTACTAGTTGCGGATTCAGATAATAATAGAGTCCTTGTTTGGACATCTTTTCCAACATCTTCTGGCCAGTCTGCTGATTACGCACTCCCGATTACTGACTATGTTAATTTTGGTGACTCGTGGCCTTGGGGTGTTTGGTCAGATGGAACGAAAGTTGTTGTTTCAGCAACTGTTGCAAAATCAGTTTTATTTTGGAATTCATTTCCAGGTCCATCTACATCGCCAGATGTTGTGTTAACATCGAATCAAGTTGGTACCCCTAGGTCTATTCTTTCAGATGGTAATTACGTAATGCTTGGTGATGAAAATGCAAACGGTCCATGTATAGGTTTAAACGGAACTCGCTCAACGCATGTTTGGACTTCATGGCCAACATCTTCAAGAGACCCAGATGCTTGTATAGACAACTGGCTCGCAGGTACTATATATGATTCAAAAATTTACGGTATTGCTGCAGGTGGAGAGGCCATGTATTTTTATGACGCTCTCTACACCAGTACTCAAGATTTACAAGTAAATGTAAAGATAGCTAATCCGGGAGAAGGTCATAGATGGGCTGGTGGAGATGATGGAGGAGCAACAGTTGTAGATGGTAAATTATTTGTTGCTGAATATAACGGAAACAGAATATCTGTTTTTGACACAATTCCTACTTCTCCAACTGAGAAACCAGACTGGGCATTGCTTGCGAATAAACCAACAGACTACCCTTTAATAGATGAATTTATTATTCAAAATCCAATAATTGACTCTAATGGTTCAATGCTTTTTGTCTCTTCTGATTTTGATAGATCACTTTCAATCTGGAAACAGCTTCCTGGAAGTTCTGGTGCTACACCAGATATAGTCATGAGAAGGTTCGATCAACCACCTTGGGACCTAGTTGTTCAGGGTAAAGAGGTTTATTTGGCAGGTGGTAACAGCGTGTTTGGGTGGAGCGATATTGAGAATGCAGTAAACACAGGTAATTACAGTTTTGATTTAAATGAAAAGTCAATTGGCAATGTCACATTTGAAGGTGTCAGAGGAATAGCCTATAACGGCACTTATTTTGCAGTTGCAGATGCAGGCTCTGATACAATTTATGTTTGGGAGGGTGTTCCTGGAAAATCTGACAACCCTACATACTTACTTTCAAATCTTGCAAACCTAGGAAGAATAGACATGAATGATACACACTTAGCAATTGGTTGTTATCCAGGTGGGTCTAGTTTTAAAGTATTAGAACTCTCTTCTTTAAGCTCACCTTCATATCAAATCGTACCAGGTCAAGACTGCCCATCAGAAGTAAGCTTTAATGAAAAAGGATTCTTTATTCCAAGCGATGACAAGATTATTGGTTGGAACTCAATTTCTGATGCTTTAGCTGGTAGCTCCCCAACGATGAGCTTTGGAGGAGGAACTGATAAAACTAATAGAGGCACAAAAATGGCCTCAGGAATTGGATGGGATGGATATCATTTCTGGGTTGGTGAGTATAAGTTTTCTAATAGGCTTCTAGGCTTTCTGCCTTCAAAATAATTAAATTACTGAAATCGTAATTTTTTCTGAAAAAAGAATTGTATATAATCAAACTAGGTGAAAAAAAATAGCAGATCAGTAACCGCAGTAGTAAGTTTTCTTATAGTTGTTGCCTGTGCTGGTGGAGGTGACAGTTCACAACCTGTGTCAGATCAAAGTACTGAAAATGATAAAGCAACCACCCAAAAAGAAACACAAAGTAGTGTGGAGTCTGAAAACACAGACATTAATAAAACTTCTTCAGATACAGTGTCAATTGAAGACATCGTTAAAGAATTATTAAATGAGTTCCCCCAAGGCATCTTTTTTAATTTACTTGCAAGAGAACAAATTTGTTTAGTAGATAAAGCAGGAGCTGATGTTATTAGACAGATGGAGAAAGATTTTCTTTCAGGAGGGTCAATTCAGGAGCAATACAAAGAATCTTTTAAAGGATGCAATATACCGCCTCCGCCAGAATCTGGTATGCCAGGAGGTCAGCCGGGAAGTGCAGGCAGTAAACCTCCTTTAGGAGAAAGCAATCAACCCGGTCAAGGAAGTCCAATAATTCAGGAAACTACCTTAAGCTCAATGCACCTCTCTTACCTAGGTTCGATAAGAAGTTTAGAAAATAGTCTAGGAAACATTGCCGATCCATCAATAGTAGAAACTAGTGAAGGGATACTCAGGGTATATTTTAAGAATGGTAATGAACCGCAAGCAGGTATAAGTGGGTACGATAACCTAATTCACTCTGCGGTGTCTAGTGACGGTGGGAGAACATGGGTTGTAGAGTCTGGTGTTCGACTTCCAGTTCAGTCTCCTATTGAAGCCTTAGTATTTGATGGAAAAGTATCTGCATGGGGTTGGGAGCTTTCATCAACAGGAGACTCTTTAGTTAAGTATGAATCCTCAGATGGAGTAAATTTTCAAAAAGTGGATATCCCAAGGTTTGTACAAGCAGACTGTAAGGATAGTGATGGAAACTCTTTTGGACCGTTAGGAGATCCTACAATTACGCAACTCAATGATGGTTCTTGGATTTTTCATGTTCAAGAGTTAGTGAGTCCTTTAGGTTCCTTCAACAGAAGAGCATGTGTAGCAACTTCAAGTGATGGCCTTACTTGGGGTGTCCAGGTAGATCGTTCTTATGGTGGAGATATAGACGTTACAACAAACCCAGCAATTAAGCTCAATGCAACAGGAGTTGTAGAGTGGATCTGGCCTACATATGATTACATGGAGTACAGAAAAGGACCTGATGGAGTTACTTGGTCTGAAGTAGAGTACCTTCCACCAGGAGGTGACCCTGATTTTCTTGATTTATCTAATGGTCGACAATTGTTGGCATTTGGTAATTTTAGTAGTCGAAAAGGTGGAGTCCTTATTTTCACAGAACGTGTAACGACGAATTACACAATAACCTCACTAAATACTGGACCAACACAAGCTCCAACAAAGAAATGGTTAGTTGAAGGTGCTACTGCTGCAGATATTAAAGTAGTGAATGTCTGCCTTGATCTTGATTTAAGCACAACTCAGGGTGCAAGTGTAGAAATCAAAAATGTAAACAATGCACTGGAAATTACTGTTGTAGATAATAATGAACAGTTTGCCAATCCACAGTGTGTGTATATCCTGGTTGGTCCAGAACAGGTAATGGGATAATTTCTTTCTTTACAACTTATAATTGCTTTATAATATACCCATGAATATTGGTTCACATATACCTTCAAAAAATGCAGTTGAGGAGATTAAACTCCGCAAAGGTGACACCTTCCAGATTTTTGTTTCTAGCCCTCAAATGTGGAAAAGTCCAAAACCTCGTGAAGATATTGACGTACTACAAGATTACAAAGGGCCTATATATGTGCATGCCCCGTATTTAATCAATGTTGCTACTCCAAATAATAAGGTTCGACATCCAAGTAGAAAACTACTTAAAGATACCTGCAAAGTTGCGGCATCATTTGGTGCAAAAGCCGTCATTGTCCATGGGGGATCCGTAGGTGAAGGTGGAGATATTGCTGAAGGGTATGAAAACTGGAGAAAAGCAATAGAACATGTTGAAGACACTGGCATGAGAGTTTTAGTAGAAAATACTGCTGGAGGAAAAAACTCCGTCGCACGATACATGGATTCCATTGAACGACTTTGGGAAGTAATAGGTGATCTTAATGTAGGGCTTTGTTTAGATACTTGTCACACTTGGGCGGGTGGTATTCCAACTGAACAAGCAGTAAAAGGATTTAAAAAACTTACCAAAAAAATAGATCTCGTACACTTCAACGACTCCAAAGATGGATTCGAAAGCAGTAGAGATAGGCATGAGAATTTAGGAAAAGGTAATATTCCAAAAGCAGAGCTTGAGTATGTTATAAAGAACTGTAAATCAGACATAATTGTAGAAACACCCGGAGGACTGGAAGCGCAGAAAAAAGATATTGCGTGGATAAAACGACGTCTCAAAAAATGAATTACTTACCCTCTAATCTCTCATTTGAAGATGGAGTTGCTCACATAGGAGATACTTCATTACTTGATGTCGTCAAAGAATACGGTACTCCACTATATGTTTATGACTGGGAGCATCTAAAAAATAATATTGACCATTTCTCGAATGCATTTGGCTCAGAGACTTTATTCAGATATGCCGCAAAAGCATTTATCTGCAAGGCCTTAGTAAAAGAATTACATGAAAAAGGATGGGGAGTAGATGTTGTCTCTGGTGGAGAGATGGCAACCGTACAAGCAGTCACTGGAACTTTAGAAAATACATTATTTAACGGTACATATAAAAGCGTTGAAGAGATTGAGTTTTTCATGCAAAACGAGGGTGGACATATCTCCATTGATAATCGTTATGAAATTCCTATGTTGGAAGCTGCCGCTTCTAAATTAGGTAGACAACAACCGGTTATTATGCGTATCAACTTAGATGTGGGAGCAGAGACACACCCAATGGTGCTGACCACAGGATACGACCAACAGTTTGGCATCTCTATTGGTTTTGCTAAAGAGGCTTTGAAACAGATTTATGATGCACCATCACTATTGTTTTCGGGCATTCATGTCCATATTGGCAGTCAGATAAAAGATCCTGAACGTTATCAAAAAGCAATGAGTGAGTGTGCAGAGTTTCTTTATAAACATCGTGCTGCCATTCAAGCGGAAGTCGTCTTTGATGCAGGAGGTGGATTCTTTTCACCTTATGCAGGTGACGAAGTAGACCATGAATTAAAAGTCTATGCTGATGCTATTCATGCTGGAATTCAAGAACATTGGCAGGATGATTACAGGGTCATGATTGAGCCTGGAAGAGCATTAGTCAACAATCCGGGCGTTATTCTTTACACTGCTGGTGCTCTTAAAGATGACCGTGGAGAGAAACCCTACATTCTTGTTGATGGTGGGATGTCTGATAATCCAAGGCCAGCATTGTATAGAAGCGAACACAAACTCTTTAATATCTCTGGTGGAAAAAATGGAGAAGATACGGTGTATGCTGTTTCTGGAAGACACTGTGAAAGTGGCGACTTATTGGTAAAAGAGGCAATGCTGCCAAGCGATACGGAGTCCGGTGATATCTTAATGTCAACATCAACTGGTGCATATACTTTTGCTATGGCTAGTAATTACAACAGAGTACCAAAGTCTGGTGTGGTTGCTGTTAGCTCCTCTGGAGTTGTCGAGTTAGTTAATAGACAGAGTTTTCAAGATACATTCATAAACGATATTTAAAATTTCTTTAACCTTTGTTTTTCTAAAATAATATATATTTAACTAGAATTCATATCTAGCTAGGCCTGGCAACTTTTTGGATATAATTAATATTATGAAAAAAGTATCATTCTTTTTATCCCTTCTAATGATTATTGTCGCGTGCGGAGGAAGTGAAACCTCTCAAGAATCTGTTACAAACGTTGAAGAGACAATCACAACAATTCAACAAGAAACCAGTGAAAATAATGTTCAATCTGCCGAAAAAAATGATTCAGGTTCTCAAAATCAAGATTCAGCAAATTTAAATTATTTACCAGATGTAAAAGAATTTATTAATAACAAAAGTGATAGATTTATAGTGGATTTTGAGGATATTGTCGCCGCTCATCCTTATGTTGGTTCAAGATCTCCTAGACCCCACAATGATTTACAAGTATATTTTTCAAACTCTGATTCACGATGGGTAAACGCTACTAAACCATCTGATTATCCACCTATATATGCAGTTGCTGATGGAGTTATTCAAATGGCTAGTGGAAATTCCTCTCTATACAATGTTGTTGACCATTCCGACTCAAATCCACCATGGTGGCATTCTGCATATTTATTTAAACTTCAATTTGCTCAAAACAATGGAAATATAGTTAGTTTTTTGTACCAAATGGAGGGTTACGTTATTAAGGAAGATAGAAATTTTTTTGCTGATTATTTACTGGTAGAAGATGGACAATCCGTTAAAAAAGGAGATATTTTAGGTTATATGTATGTTCCAGGATTTGAGGAGATGGCTGGTTCAATGCAGGGGTCTAGCCATATTGCCTTCGGAATTATGGAAAAGGTGGGACCACAAGAAGAACAGGAGAAAGTCCCATCCATGTTTACTAATGAAATTATTGACGAATTTTCAAATCTTGCAAGAAACCCGAGTGAAGGCTGGGAAAGCAAAAGTTATGGCAATGACTGGTCAAGGGGACGTGGGTTGCCTAATTTAATAGGCTGGATGATTGGACCAGAGGAACATATGTTTGGAGGAAAACATTTAGATGCTGTTTATTATGGTGACGACAGAGATGCAAATTTAGATTCAGACAAGGTAATTGAATCCACAAAACTAGGTTTTCAAACGGATACATATTTATATAATTCTCACGGCAAAGGTGATGCAGAACTTACTATGACCTTTCCGCAGAACGAAAAAATAGATTTTATTATATTAACAAATGGTGCGCCTGTAACAATGAAATTTATTTTTAAACAGGAAAACGGAGATGAGAGAGAGTCTAAATTTATGGATAAAAAGAAAGGCCAAGGTCATCAATTTCAGTATTATCAAAGTTTTGGTTTTAATAAAAACACGACATTAGTTATAGAAGATCCTGAAGAATGGGGTTGGTCAGTAGCGTTTGTACAGGAAGGGACGCCGGCTTTAATCCCTGGAGAATCCCGAGATATTCAACCATACTGTCCTCCAGGATGCCCTCCATCACCAAACCCGTATAAACTGAATCAGGGAGACAAATAAGTTAGATTCTTATTGTCAACTAAGCCCCACTAAAAGCCTCTGTTAAGTAATAAACAAGAACAATAAACACTATGACTCTAGCTAGGTCAATAAGGGTTTCTTTAAGAGGCTTTCCGTTTAACATAATAAAATTATATTAAAGTGTTACTCTCAACACGTGAAAAAGAAAATTAAATTACTTGTAGCAACACTTTCTTTTTCAACAGTATTTTTTTATTGTCAATCTACACCTACCACGTATGACATGACAGGTTATGTTGTCGACACAAAGGTAAACAGCAGTGGTGAAGTCACAGTTTTAGTAGATGGTCGTGGTATCGAAACTGAGCAGATGTTAATTAGTGATTATGGATGGGCCCATATTTCTGACAATACAGATATCTATCTCAATGGCAAAAAAGTTGATTCCTATCCCTTTACCATTGATTCATCTGTTGTGATTTATGTTACCTATGATGGCCTTGTGGCAGAAAGCTACCCAGTTCAAGGTGGAGCAAAAACTATATTTATTGAAGATTAATTAGTATCCAGGTACATTTATAAACCTACTAAGTCTAAATTTAATAAAATGAAAATAGCATTAATTACAGGGGCAAACTCAGGACTAGGTTACGCAAGCACACAAGCATTACTCAAAGAAGATTATTACATATATATGGCGTGTCGATCAGAAGCAAAAGCACTAGAAGCTATCAATACTTTTGATTTGGAACTAAGAGAGAAAGTTGAGTATATACATTGTGACCTTTCTTCTTTTGACTCAATACGAGCATGTGCTGATCATATTCTTAAAAATGAAAAACAATTAAACGCTTTAATGCTTAATGCTGGATTGATGGCAACCCCTCCTGGTGAAACTAAAGAGGGTTATGAAATGCAAATTGGAGTCAATGTTCTTGGACACGCTCTACTTGCCGATTTATTACTTCCACTTGTGAAAAACACCCCTGATGCACGAGTAGTGACTTTAACTAGTTTTGCAGGAAATTCTGGTAGGCCACTTCAAAAAGAAATGTTTAAGCTCACTGAAAAATATAGACCTTGGCAAGCTTACGGTAATTCAAAATTAGGTAATCTTCATTACGCTAAAGCTTTAGCAAAGTATTTTGAAGAAGAAAAAATTGATGCAATTTCTGTTGCTGCTCATCCTGGAGGGACAGCCTCAGAGTTACAAATAAATACAAGAAATATGGGTGGCGCAGGTCTTAGTGGACCTTTTTGGGTATACGTAATGAAATTTTTTGGAATGACTATCCACCAAGGAGCCCTTTCACAATTAATGGGAGCACTCTCAAGTGAAGTAAAAAATGGGGATTACATTGGACCAAAAGGCTCTCGAACTGCAATTAAAGGGGATCCTAAAGTTATAGAGAAGAACACAGTCAGTGAAAATGATATAGATAATTTTCGCACTCTAATTAAAAATGAACTTTCGCTAACACATTTATAATATAGATAATTTTGTATCTCGAAAGACGTTAGCATACAACTTAAAAAGCATATACTGTCCTTTGTGAATGAACCATTAATCCTTTCAAAAAAATTAATAATTTTTACAATTATTTACAACCTTATTGAAGGTATCTTTGCCTTGTATTTTGGTGCTGAGAGTAACTCCACATCACTTCTTAGTTTTGGTTTAGATAGTTTTATTGAAATCTTCGCCTCAATCATCGCCATTTGGGGAATCTCTTCAAATAATAAAAAAGTGCACTTAAGGGCAGAAAAGTTAATCGCTTACTCTTTTTTAATATTGATTGTGTTTATCCTTGCAAAATCAATATTTGATTTACTCAATTCAAATAAGCCTGAAATATCTTTTTACGGTATTGTTATTGCTTGTATTTCAATTCTTGTTGAAGGACCACTTGGGTACCAAAAACTAAAAATTGGGAGAGAATTGAACAATAAAGTACTTATAGCAGAGGCAAAGGAGACATTATTTTGTTTAAACCTTTCTGTGTTAGTACTTATCGGTGTTGGTGTTAATTATTTCTTTGGTTTTTGGTACTTTGATCCAATTGCAGCATTATTTATGATCCCGTGGTTGTTTAAAGAATTTAGAGAGCACATAAGTTAATTACTCGAGTGAGATCAAAGGCATTTCAAGAAATTAATAAATAATTTAGTTAGTAGTACCAATGTGTCATACTTAACAAAATGTTTGATGTAGAACTTAAAATAAGAACAGTCCCAAAAGTTGTTGAAGAGTCGAAATTGCAGCTGCTTGAAGTTGTTGACAGCTGGTCAATACTAAAACTTGATGGAATGTGGAAAGGCAAAGCTGAGGAATCAGTTGAACTCTCCATCATCTGTGATGTTGATAAATCTAAAGATATTGCAAAAATTATTGCACAAAAAGCTAAACAACTTGGAGAAGACTCAATAATGATTGGAAACTCTTTCCTTTCAGTTAATGAGATTGACTAATCAGTTGTGACTTGTTTAAACAGTTACGCCAATATATTTATTTAAAAAATTTCCAAACATTTTAAATGATTCGACAGTTTCAGGCATTTCAGCTTCAAGTTGAAACACATGCCACATTTCATCCCATTCTTTGTACTCATGGGTTACACCATCTCTTTCAAAAACACTTTTTAATGTTTGGGAGTCTGAAAGTAATAATTCATCACCACCGACCTGCACCATAATTGGAGGAGAGTTAGTGTAGTCACCCTTTATTGGACATATATAAGGATTCTCAGAATCTAAGTCTTCATCTCGAACAAAATACCCTCCAAATCCATCAAGGTTATAATCATTCCACATCTTTGTAAAAATAGGACCTAGCAGTAAATCTTTTGAACACATCTCATCGTTGTAAGATTCCCCAGTCGCAGCTGGATCAGCCCAAGGAGATATACAAAAGACAGCACTTGGAAGGCTTTTCCCTTTATCTTTTAGCTTCAAAAGCGTAACAAGTGACATGTTTCCACCTGCAGAATCACCTCCAAAAGCTATTTGTCCTGGAGAGTATCCTAACTCATTGATTAAGGCTTCAAATGTCTTAACCCCATCTTCAACTTGAGCAGGATAGTAATGTTCTGGAGCGAGCCTATAGTCTGGAATGTAGATTGTAAAACCTGTTTCTCTAGCTAGGTGAGTCAACATCGGATAATAGCCCTCAGGACTACCTACTTGATAGGCACCGCCGTGATAATATAGCAAAATTTTCTCAGGATCTGAATTAGGAGTAGTTATCTTCCAAGTTCTTATACCGCCAAGGGTTAACTCTTCTTTACTAGCTCCATCTGACTTTGGGTTAATTTTCCCAATGAGATTGAAATTTAATCTCTGTAATTTAACTTTCCACATTTTTATTTTTTTTGGATGAACTACTAACCACGAAATAATTGAGCCAAGCTTTGAATATTTCTTTTTTGCCTTCATAGCTTCTTTACTCAACATAAGATTCCTCCTTTTGTTGCTCTTACTCCCAACCTATGAAGAAATACGACAAATTTCAACCTAAAAGCATCAATATGTGATATTTTTTTTGATTCTTAGTTTTTTAATAGTTAGGATGTCGATCGTTTCAGGTTTTGAATCAAGCTATGGAACCAGCATCTTTAAAATATTCTATAGTATCAGTAATTGTTTCCTCAACCGGGCGAGGTATGTGACCGAGTATATCTTTAGATAATTGGCTTGGAATATTTTTATTTTGCACTTTAATTGTATGAATTGAGTCAAGAGTTATTGCTCTTGGAGCATTGCTTATAAGTGATTGTATAAAATATAGAGGTAGCGATAAATATATCGTAAAGAACGGAAGAGCTCCACGCATCAGTTTTTTTCCTAACTCTTGAGACATAATTTCCGCCATATACATGAAGTCCATGTAATTCCCTCCAACAATATAATTTTGTCCAGAGCCCCCTTGCTCAATACAGTTCACTGCTGTTTTACTTAAGTCACGAACGTCAACATAGTCATACCCAACATTGATGCTGTATGGTCTTTTGCCATTTGCTATACTTATGAATTCTTGACCAAACAAACTTGGCTTAAAGTCATTAGGTCCAAAAATACCAGAGGGATGAATTATCGAAGCATCTAAGCCTTTATTGCAAAAATCTAAAACAATTCTCTGTGCATCTGCTTTTGACAGGTCATAAGGCACTGTATTTGGATCAATAACAAGAGGCCTATCTTCTAACAGGGGGTCATTTAACGGTTCTCTGATAAAGGCATCTACTGATGAAAAGTGAATTAACTTTTGAACATTATGCTTTAAAGCCATTTCACAGACATTCTTTGTACCATCTACATTTACAGAGCGAATAAGATTTTTATTCTTCCTTTCTAAACTTATGATTGCTGCAGTATGAAATACAACATCAACACCTGCAAAAGCTTTATCCATTGATTCTTTATCTGTGACACTACCTCTAAATAGCTCTACGTTATAACCATCAAATGCCCTATGGTCTCCATCAAAATCTATACAGCGTACTTTATAATCTCGGGCGGTTAGTTCTCTAACTAAATTAGCTCCTACATGTCCCGAACCACCTGTAATAAGAGCAATGCTCATTTCATTCCTTTTTTATAACTTCTCTTATTTTAGATTCAGTTACCATTGAGTGGCTATGGAAAGAAAAATATATCTACTTTGGTTTGGACAAACAATTTCTTGGACAGGTTCATCCATGTCTTTCTTTGCCATAGGGGTTTGGATCTATGAAACAACAGGAAAAGCCAGCGCACTTTCTACGATCTTATTCATTGTTGCAATAGTTGGTGTCGTCACAGGTCCTTTTGGAGGAGTGCTTGCGGATCGGTTTCAAAGAAAAAAACTCATTATTATTTTTGATTTAACGATTGCAGTACTGATGTGCATTATTGGATATCTTGCATTAAATGATATTTTGACGTTAACTCTTTTAATTCCCTTTGCCTTAGCTTTTGGAATATTTGAAATAGCTCACTGGACAACATGGAGTGCATTTTTAGGCGACGTTGTAAAAAAGAATGAAGTAACAAAAATCTCTGCTTTGTTCGAAAGTGCAGAAGCAATTTCTGTTCTAATAGGGCCAATAGGTGGAGCTTTTATCTACTCATTCTTTGGTTTACCAGGAGTAATACTTGTTGATGTAATAACTTGTCTTTTTGGAATAGCAACTATAACTTTCTTCAAAAGTAAAGAAGTGGAAGTTAAAGGTAAGTTAAGTTTTAGAAATATTTATCTTGACTTAGTTGAAGCATACAACTGGCTAAAAAAACAAAAAGGATTACTTGCTTTAGTGTCCATCCTTTCATTAGGTAACTTTTTGTGGGGCTTTACTTCGGTTCTAATGCCTCCAATGATATTAAGCTTCACTGATGCAAGAGGGCTTGGCATTGTTGAGTCGAGTGTTGGCCTAGCTTTCCTTTTCGGTTCAATGATTTCATTACGATTAGCTGATAAATTGCAAGGAAATTTGAAAGTTGCTATATATATGGGACTTTTGGGTGGGTTAAGTCTAATACTTGGCTCAATCAGGCCCAGTATATTTCTTTTATGTGTACACGGTATTATTGCTGGAGTCAGTGGAACGGTTCAATATACAGTCTCTTCTGGAGCATGGCTAGCCATTACTAGTGAAGATATAAGAGGTAGAGCTTTGGCGCTTAGAGGTACTATTGCTCAAATGCTACGACCACTCGGGGTTGTTATTGCAGGACCTCTAGGAGATTATTTAGAGTTTACTTTTTACCCAGCAAATGCAGATATCTTGTCTCCACTGGTAGGAACCGGACCAGGAAGAGGTTATGCTTTATTATTTTTTATAGTAGGAGTTTTATATGTACTTCTATGGATTGTAAATTTTAATAACAAAAATCTAAAAAAACTTTCTGGGCAGGTTATAGAAATAACAAAAGATAGTTAGGTAAAACTTACCATTAATACATACAAAATAGCAAACTTACATCAAAGTCATTATCTTTATTTAATTAGAATAAAGAATGTGCTTGTTATATTTTTTACCATAGTTTTTTCATTAATTTTTCTTTGGAGCTTTCCAAATCTCACAATCTTTGTAGCTATCATTGGGCTAGCCGGAGGTATTGTCTGGCTCTTAAGAAACGATAGGTACTACAAATGAAAAAATTATTAATTTTATTACTTCTGATCTCTTTTTGCGGTGGAACAACAGATACAGGTTCAGTAACAACAGAAGATCCTTCTGTAGAAAATAGTGAAGTAACTTCTGAGTCTCAAAAAGAAAACGAGAAAGAAGTAGTAGAGTCAAAAGAATCTTCAGACGAAGACACAGCTATAGCTGATGAAGAAACCTCTACTCAATCACCAGTAAGTAAAGAAATTGCTTGGGGAGTGACAACAAATCAACCTGTGGTGTATGCTGCCGCAGACGTAACACAAGAACACATAGATATAACAGTCGAGTGGGTTAATAAGGCAATTGAATTGTGGGGAAACTATGGACCACTTGAATTATGGATAATTGGATCTAGTCATGAAGCAGCTATAGGTTTAGATGAAAAATGGTGTGAAGTTCGTGCTGAGAAAGACTCTAGTTGGAATACTCAATGGGATTGCGCAAATGGAGATCCTTATGGATCTGGAGACGGATGGTCACCTTTTTATAACTGTGTTACTGATGGTTGTTCTAATGTTAGTGTCTACATTGAAGAAGATTTAGATTACTATTTTACCGCCCTACTTATGTCTGCAAGATATCCTGGACCCGAAGAAGAAGACTATAAAAAAGTAGTTCTGCATGAATACTTTCATGTCTATCAACATAGCGTTTTATCAGTACCTGCTATTGAAACTGGTGATTGGAGGAAAAGTAATAGAGAAATTTATTTCAGCAACAGCGAAGTACAAGTTCCATTTTTAATGGAGGGTGGCGCAGAGTACATGGCTTTATATTGGTACGCTAAGCAACCTGGTATTAATGAAAATTTTTTAAAACAAGCAATGGAAAGAAATGCTCTAGGAATTCAAGATTATTTAAATGATGGAAGAAGCTTAAGGGTATTGGGATTTAATGAACGATTCGATGTTTACGCAGTCAATACATGGTTTGTTGCTTATTTAATTCATAACTCTAGCGAAGAAACATTCAGAGTAAATTTCTGGAGTCAATTAGAAACACTTGGTTTTGAAGAAGCTTTCAGATCTAATTTTGGTAAATCAGCAGACGAAATGATTGATGAATTTGATGTTTGGGTTAGTCAGCCTGTCGAAGTTTTATTGG
>ERZ1046367.436-NODE-436-length-29058-cov-46.395821_pt1 | contig 29058 bp, 47 predicted proteins | sample MGYA00383091_ERZ1046367 | MGnify/ENA primary metagenome ERZ1046367 (study PRJEB29581, sample SAMEA5548361) | metagenome | biome: marine; feature: coastal; material: water | depth 50 m | study: Short-term variability in the microbial, nano- and picoplankton... | reverse complement strand
GTATTGAATTTAGAGGAAACGTAAAAAATTTCCTCTTTTTTTTTGCTTTATAGTTGTTGTTCCAAAAAATTATTCTATATTTGTATCAAAGAAACAAACAAAAACACAAACAAGATGGGAACTTACAAACTACCAAAGTACAAAGCGAACCTAAAGATTAAGAACGGCAACGAGGTGTGGTCATACGCCACAAAAGTAGCGATAATTAATAGCGACGAAATAATAGAATTAGGATATTGGAGTATGACAACGAGAAAGCACGTAAATTACGTAGGGAAAATAGAGAACAAACCCGTTAATCATTTCGTATAATGGAAAAGCCTAACTACTATTCAATCATAACGGCAGACGTGAGGTACGACAAAAGCCTCACGCCTAACGCCAAACTTTTATATTCGGAGATTAGCTGCCTAACAAATAAGAACGGCAAATGTTGGGCTTCTAATGGATATTTTTCGGAGTTGTACGGAGTATCAAAGACGACTATTTCAAAATGGATTAACCAACTTGCGTCTAAAAATTATATCGAGGTGCAAATGATTTACTTAACAGGAACAAAGCAAATCGACAAACGAGTAATAAGGTTAGCCCCTATTAAAGAAAAGTTAAACACCCCTATAAGAAAAGTTAAGGGGGGTATTGAAGAAAACTTAAAGGGGGGTATTGTTCAAAAGTTTAAGGATAATACTACAAGTATTAATAATACAAGTATTAATAATAAAAGAGATAACAAGCCAACAGATTTAGAAGAGGTTAAGAATTATTTTAAATTGAAAACCTTTGATTTAAGCGAGGCAATTAATTTCTTTGAGTACTACGAAAGCAATGGATGGAAAGTGGGCAAGAACCCTATGAAAAAATGGAAATTAGCTGCGAATAGATGGGTGCGTAATGCAAGACCGAAAAAAGGAAACGCAAACGGATTAGCTGCCGAATATTTTGGTGACCAATTCAACACCCAAATACCAAACGACAAAACAGATAACACGAACCTTTTGGAATTAAAATAAAAAATTCTATATTTGTAAAAACAAACGAAAATGAAAATAGGAAAAGAACCAACCGAACAGCTATTAGAATTTTGCTTTAAAACATTAAATAAAGCATTGTTCGAAATGAGCCAAAACAGAGCAGAGGGCGACAGGCGAGTACTTGCTAACATATTGCAAAATGACTTAAACGAGAAGTTCCACAGGCTTACATACGACGATGTAGTTAAGGCGTTCCATAACGGGGTGCGAAGTGGTGAGCAAATGGCTATAAATCCTCGAACATGGTTTAATTGGTTAAATGAACAGAAAATGAAGTCAAACGCAGTACAATTACAACACGCAAGCGACGAGCAAAAATTAGCTATCGAAACTAAATGTAAAAACATTGACAGGCTAAAGGTGTTAACAGAGTTTTTAGAGTTATGCGTAATTGAATTATACGAGGCTTATTGTAACGACGAAAAGTTTACCTTTCAAGGAGTAAACCAAGCGTACAAATGGCTAGAGGCTAACGGCTTTATTAGTCTGACATTAGAAGAGAAAGAGAGAATTTGGGACGAGGTCGAAGAAGATATTAAAAACAGGAAAAAGTTTGTACACAACGAGAAAAAAGTATTCCACCCTGTACATATATGCAGAGAAAAAACACTTTTAAATGCTTTCGCTGAATGGCGAGAAAATAAAATAGATTTAAGAACAGAAATTTTAAACACCTTAAACAATGACGTACCAAAGTAACAAAAGCACAAGAGCTAAAATTGATAAGCTACTAGAAAGGAACGCTCAAATTGTAGCTAATTTCGGAACAAAGGGTAAATTTGATGTAAGGACAAAGACCGAAAGAGATAAGCAGATACGAGTTATTATGAGAGATATAAAAGAACTTGACGAAGCGTTTTATAAAATCATTAAAAGGCAAGACGATTGAAAATAACCGAATATAAATTACAGGTCGCAATAGTTGATTATTTGAAAATGCAGTATAACGGGGCTTTGTATTGTGCTTCGTTAGGGGGGCAGTATCAAAAATACCAATCGCAGAGGGTGAAAGCAAAGCGTACAGGGTACGTCGCAGGATTCCCCGACCTATTTATATACGAAGCAAGGGGCGGGTTTCATGGTTTAGCGATAGAGTTGAAAGTGAAAGGTAATTATGCGAGCGAGTCACAAAAGAAATGGATTGCAAAGCTAAACGAAAGAGGCTATTTGGCTAAAGTTTGCACAGGCTTTGACCAAACTAAGCAAGTGATTGACGATTATTTTAAAAATAAATGATAAAAAACTTGTGAGATATAAAAATAAGTTCGTTATTTGTAAGGAACAAAACAAGCTATGAACAAGGTACAAAAATCAGCAAATTCTTACATCGTAATAACAAATGATGGCGATGTAATAAGCAAGAGATACAAAACAGAAAAAGCAGCCCTAAAGCAGTTGAGTAAAATTAACGAAATGGCAGGGGAATAAATCAACGAGAGCTGCCTGCGTGAGTGGTGGTAAATGATTACCTAACGGGATTTTAGGAATCGGCAGTTTGGAGGGTGGGGTGTTATCTGGGGAGGTTACACCCTACCAACCAACAACAAAAACTAACAAAATGGAAAGAGTTTATATATATAATTGCAACGTATGTTGCGACGAGTTCGAAAGTGATTACGAGGAGCAGTATTGTACGGGGTGCAACTCGCACCAAATAACATTCATAAAAAAGGAGATTAGATTTGTACAGGCAAAAGTGCCACCAAAAGAGTAATAACAAAAACAAAAACACATGAACAAAGAAACACACAAAACAAGACTTTTAAGTTACTTGAAAAAGTACGGGAAAATTACGCCTTTAGAAGCGATTCGGGATTTAGGAAACACAAGACTAAGTGCGACTATATTTTGCTTACGAGAAGATGGTCATTCGATTAAAACAAAGAGTATAGAAGTACCTACAAGATTTGGTAAAAATACAGTAGTTACTGAATACAGTTTAAATAAGGTCATTTAATTAATCTTATTTGCGATTCGCGAATTACGAATTGGAATAAAACCTTGCTTAATCTATTTAATTAAACAAGATTTGGCAAAGTTGAAAACCATATTGTTGAGGTCAACAAAAAGGAAAACCTATATATGTTAACAAGTTAAAAACCTATTTAAAAGAAAGTTGATATGTTACAAGTTTACGCATCTATAACATTGGTGGTATTAGTCACTATCTATTCTTACTATTGGGTGTTCTATAAGGACGACGATAAAGAGTAGTATTTCTGCGGGGTGGTGAAATGGAAGACACGCCCGACTGTCTATCGGGTAGGGATAAGATATAAAGTGTGGTACGCATCCACACCTAATCGCCCTGTAGAGGTTCGAGTCCTTTTCCCGCAGCTAATTTGTAAGGACATAACCTTAAAATCAACGAGGGTAAATAAGGCTATCACCTTACGCTTGTTTTTATTAAGGGTGTAGATTATACCTTTATGAATATAAAACGCATTAAATGGAAGATAACCGATGTTAAAACATATAACAACATTCACAATATAGTGTGAATTTTTATATATTAGTACCGAAGTAAGGGGTTAATGATTGAAAATTCCTACCATAATGTGATTTTGATGTAAGGAAATAAGAGTGAAAAGTGGTGCAGATTGGTACAAAGCAAGAGCAAATGTACTTAAAAGGTGAAAAGTGGTGCGGATTAAGGAAAACAAAAGTGTTTACATTCACCAAAAAAACGGTTATTCGGTGTTTACATTCACCAAAAAAACTCTAAAAAGTAGATTATAGTTTTAAGTATAGTTAAAACATGAGCCATAAAGAAGAATTAATCGAGTCACAAAACAAGTAAACATGAACCGAATAAGCGAAATCGAATGGGCTATATTTTTAACGATAGAAATTATTTTATTAACCGTTGTATTAATTACTAAAACAAAAGACAATGATTGACGAAAACGAGTTAACAGAAAATGAAAAGGAACAGGGGCGGACGACTTGGGATAGCTGGCTAAATGATATGAGCGAGCGAGAACAACCCGAACAATGTTCTATTGATAACCCCGATTGTGAAAACTGCGGCTCATGAGTAATATTGAAAATAAAGTGTGCGAGAAAATAAAACAACGCGCAGAGGTAGGGTTGAATAAATATGGGGTTACTATGGATAGAACAGATTTAACGCCTTTAGAATGGCTAAAACACGCACAAGAGGAAGCAATGGATTTAGCAGTATATTTAGAAAAGGTTATTGAGTTATCAACAGAGGAGTCGAATACATAAAAAATTAATACATTAGCAAAGTAAGATTTTTCATTTAGTTGTTTTGGGGGCTTTAGGTGTAAAAACTTGAAGCCCTTTTTTTGTTAAATAAAAACTATGATAGGTAAAGGATTGATAGATAGATTAATTTTAAAATGCGTTAACAAGGGCAAAGGAATAAAAGTTATAAAACGCTATTTATATATGTGCCACAATATCAATATCACAAAGAAAGCGTTAATACAAAGGTATGACAGAATTAAACGAGGCATTAGCTAAAGAGTACGATAAAATACATGAGATAGCCTTAAAGATTACAAAAGGGGCAGATATTGATGCGCAAGATTTAACGCAGGAGTGTTATATTATAATGCTAGAATACGATGTTGAGAAAATGCAGAAGATATACGACAACGGGCATTTAAAATTTTGGATTGCAAGGGTAATGTTAAACCAATATCTTCGGGCTTCGTCACCATTCAAAAAGAAACATCATACATATTTAAAGGACGAGAACGCAGTAGTAGGAAATTTAACTCAAGATAATAGCGAAGAGGTAATTGCTGATAAGATAGAGTTCGAAAACAAGTTATCTAGGATTTACGCCTCGATGAGTGATTTACATTTTTACGATAAGACGCTATTTAGAGTGTATTACGAAAGCGACCACTCAATTCGTAGCCTATCCGAATCAACGGGAATTAGTACGACATCTATTTTTAACACCATTAAGAATGTGAGAACCTATATACAAAATGAAGTTAAAGACGAGCAATAAAGTATATAATGAGAGGATGGAAATTTGCAAGGGGTGTAAACACTTTCGGAAGTCAGTAAGCCAGTGCAAAAAATGTGGGTGCTTTATGAAGATAAAAGCGAAAGTAAGTTTTACAAGATGCCCGATTGATAAATGGGATAGAGAACGAGAGATAACAAACGACCAATATACTATATTAAAGAGATTACTCGATTCTGTAAAGGGTGACAGATTAAAGAAAGACCAAAATATAGGGCTAACGAATTTATATAACGAGATTTTTGGAATGCGTAAAGAGGTAAGTTCTTGTAATAGTTGCGTTGCTCAAATTGTGAATGATTTAAAAAAAGTATTAGAAAGCTATGAAAGTTGAAAATAGGAAGATAGCAGATTTAAAGCCTGCCGAATACAATCCAAGACAATTAACGGATAAACAATATAAGCAATTAAAGAAGTCGTTAAAGACTTTCGGGTGCGTCGAGCCTGTTGTAGTTAATTCAAACCCGATGCGTAAGGATGTAATAATTGGAGGACATCAAAGGTGCAAGGTGTGGCAGGATTTAGGGAACGATACAATTCCGACTATCGAGATTGAACTAGGGGAAGCAGAAGAAATGGAGTTGAATGTTAGGCTAAACAAAAATACGGGGGAGTTTGATTTTGACGTACTATCTTCTTACTTTGATATGGAAGTATTAAAGGAGTGGGGTTTTGAGGACTATGAATTTGGCATGACATTAGATGATGATATGACAGATGAGTTTGATTTACCCGACGGAGATAAAGAGCCTTTTCAACAAATGACTTTTACTTTAGCAGACGCACAAGCAGAAGCAATTAAAGAGGCTTTAAATATTGCAAAGCCAGAAGTAACAGAAACATTTGGAAATGAGAACGGCAACGGAAACGCATTATATACAATCATTAGACAATGGGTAGAGCAAAAGATATAATAGTAAAAGTTATTCCAAGCAAGGTAGCGATTCCTTTTGTAAAAAAGAATCATTATTCTGGTAGGGTTGTAAATACAAGTAAATTACATTTTGGCTGCTTCTTAGATGGTAGACTTCATGGGGTTATGAGTTACGGTTCTCCAATGATTAAAAAAAATATGCTTGGTATGGTTACGAATACGGGGTGGAACGAGATGCTTGAACTGAACCGAATGGCTTTCGATGATTATCTACCTAAATATTCAGAGAGTAGATGTATAGCAATAAGTATAAGATTGATAAAAAAGAACGCACCTCAAGTAAAGTGGCTATTATCATTTTCAGATAGTACGCAATGTGGAGACGGAACAATTTATAGGGCTAGTGGTTTTCTTTTAACGGCTATAAAAAAGAATAATAGTTTATACAGATTGCCTGATGGTAGGGTAGTAAATAACCTAAATATGACGGGAAAATATATGTTAAAAGATTTAGCAAAAAGAAAAGATATATCATCAGCTTGGAGCTATAATAAAAACGCAAAAATTATAGGAGCGAAACCTGTTGAGGGGTTTCAATTAAGATACATATATTTAATAGATAAAACCTGCAAACTTACCGTTCCTATTATACCATTTAGTGAAATAGACAAGCAAGGAGCAGGAATGTATAAGGGGAAAAAAATAACCCTCCAAGAGAGGAGGGCTTTGAGCGATGAGGTCGATTCGAACGCCAATTCTTGATTGGAATATCAAGCGTGTAGCCATAACACTTTCATCGCATTTATGAAATACTAAAATAGGTGTTTTTATTTTAAAAAAGGTAATTGTTAATAACAATATGGAACAAAATAGAACAAAGGTAGCAAAAGAGAGAGTATTAAAAGCGTTGGAGAAATCACTCGGCATTGTATCAACGGCTTTAAAGATGGCTGACCTATCTAGGACAAACTATTACAAGTGGCTGAACGAAGATGAGGAGTTTAAAAAGAAAGTGCAGGAAATCGAAGCTATTGAAAAGGATTTTATTCGCTCAAAGTATTATGAGTGCATTAAAGACAAAGTGCCGAGCGTTGTTATCCATGCAGTAAAAACTCAATTAGGGCTAAATGAAAAGCAGATAATAGATGTAACTACGCAAGGTGAAAAGATTAATAAAATAGAAATCGAAATTGTCAAGCCTAAAGATAAAGACGAGTAATGTTTTCGAGAGGAACTACAATGCTAAAACTAAAATTGTAGTTAATCAAGGAGGTACGAGAAGTGGAAAAACTTATTCGTTATGTCAGCTATTGATTATAAAAGCATTCGAGAACACAGGCAAAAGGTTTAGCATCGTAAGGAAGTCACTACCAAGTTTAAAGTTATCGGTAATGAAAGATTTTTTCGAGATACTGAACAACTTAAATCTTTATGACGAATCGCACCACAACAAGAGCGACCACACATATACCTTAAACGGCAATCTATTCGAGTTTATATCTTTAGACCAACCCCAAAAGAAAAGAGGTACAAAGCGACATTTTCTATTTTGTAATGAAGCCAACGAGCTAACGTGGGAGGACTTTTTTCAGTTGATTGTAAGGACAGAGGAAAAGATTTATATAGATTATAATCCAAGTGATTCGCACCATTGGATATATGACAAAGTGCTAACGAGGGAAGATTGTACGTTCATTAAATCCACATACATAGATAATCCTTTTTTACCCGACGAACTTGTAAAGGAAATCGAGAGGTTAAGAACAACGGACGAGGAATATTGGAAAATCTACGGATTAGGTGAGCGAGGATTTAGTAAGGCGATTATATTCCCCAAAGTTTCCGTTATTGGAAACGTACCCGAAGATGCGACATTAATTAGTACGGGCTTAGATTTTGGGTTTAGTAACGACCCGTCGGCGTTGATTGAAGTATATGAAAAAGAAGATACATTAATATTTAACGAGTTGATATATGAACGAGGACTTACTAATTATGACCTTACTAAGCGAATGGATGCTTTTGGGTTTGATAAGCGAAGAACGATTTATGCAGATAGTTCAGAGCCGAAATCTATTGAGGAAATATACAGATTAGGATACAACATGAAGCCTTGCGTAAAAGGAAAGGATAGTATTAATATTGGGATTGATTTATTAAAGAGATTCAAATTACAGGTGACAAACAAAAGCACGAACCTAATTTCTGAGTTCAATAACTACAAATGGACGGAGGACAAAAACGGGTACTTAATAAATAAACCAATAGATACGCATAACCATGCGATTGACGCTTTGAGGTATGCCGTTACAATGGTAAAGAGTAAGCCAAACGTAGGTAAGTATTCAATAAGGTAAAGATGAAGAAACACACAAAAATATACTTAGATTATTTTAGTTTTGATAGATGCGACTTTATTCCTTGTGAGGTATGTGGCAACCCTGCAAATGATATACACCACATTGATGCGAGAGGTATGGGGGGCAGTAAAGAAAAGGATGTGATAAGTAACTTGCAGGCAGTATGTCGAGGCTGTCATATACAATACGGGGATAAGAAGCAATACAAAGAATTGTTAAAGGATATACACTCGAATTATATGCTAGAAAATAGGGAATAAAAAAAATCGAAAATAAATCGTATTTGTTTTGGTAATATAAAAAATTGTTTTATATTTGTAAGGAACAAAAAAACTAAAAGACTATGAAAACTTACCAAACAGAATTAACAGGAAGAATGGCGACAGAAGCAATGGCAAAAACTAGAAGCCAATTAAAAGACAGATTGAAAGTTTTAAATACGTTGTTAAATACGGAGGGAATGCAACCTTTAAAAGATAGCATACTTGAAGAAATTAAAATTATCGAGATAACACTTAAGCGTAAGGCTCGCATGAGAGGAGAAATATAAGAAACAAACCAAACGCCAACCTACAAGCCCTTTCGAAAGATGGGGCTTTTTTTTGTACCTTTATTACAAAATAACCTAAATACTATTTATATATATGAAGCTAACAATACCGACAGAATTAAGCGAAATTACGTTAGGGCAATTACAAAGCATTTCGGTTATAGAGGGTTCAGACTTAGAAGCTACTGAACGACAAAAGAAAATAGTATCTCTTTTAACGGGAGTAGATAGAAATACTATTGATTTATTCCGTTTAAGCGATTTACAGCACGTTTACGAGAGGTTACTTTACTTATCTAAACAAGATAACAGGCTGACTAAATTCGTGACCATAGACGGCGTTAAATACGGCTTTCACCCAAATCTATCAAATATTAGTACGGGTGAGTTTGCTGACTTAGATTCGCTTTGTCAAGATTTCAACGAAAATCTACACTTGATTATGTCGGTTTTATATCGCCCCGTCATATTGGAGAAATTAGGTAAGTACCAAATAAAACCATACGAGGGGGAAATTGAAGAGCGAGGCGAGTTGTTTAAAAATAAAATGCCTGCTAATATTGTAAATGGGGCGTTGGTTTTTTTTTGGACTTTAGGGAACGATTATTTGAAAAATATGCAGGAGTATTCGGAGGGGGAACAGGAAGCGACAAGCAACAGCAGTTCTCAAAACGATGGGGGTGGTATTCCATATTAATGAGTATATGTGGCGATGATGTATTAAAGATAGATGAGGCAACCGAAATAAACATAAATAAAACCTTTACGTACTTGAGTTATTTAAAGGATAAAGAAAGAGTAAGCAAATGAAAACATTTAAAAGCATAGTAAAACAATTCGAGCTAATATGTGATGCACATAAGCAATTAAATTCGTTTACGTTTGGTGATATATTCGAGGTAGATTTATCGAATGAAATGGATTTTACTAAAGCACATTTAATTGAGCAAACAGCTACGATAAACAATAGAGATTTTACGTTTACATTCGATTTGTTAGTAATGGATTTAGTTGCTGCCGATGGCTCAAATGAAACGGATGTGTTGAGCGAAACCTTTTTAATATTGTCGGATATATACCGAGAGTTTAAAAATGGTTTAGGTAGGTCGGCAGGAAGTCAAGTTATCAATAGCAGGCAGTACGTAGTTAGCGACTCTATCAGTTGCGAACCTTTTACGGACAGATTCGAGAACTTATTAGCAGGGTGGAAGGGTACAATTTCGGTTACTATTCCGAGTCACAATAATGCGTGTAATTCACCTATATAATGGCGAAGCTAGATTTAAAAGCAACGGAAAAAGCCTTATCGAAGTTCGGTAAAAAAACTATTATTCGAGCAGCGTCTTTATTATCAATCCGAAAGCGAGGATATGATACGGGGAAACTAGCAAAGTCTTTAGATTATGATTTACATGTAGCTGCCAACTCTATTGCGATGCAATTCAAGATGGAGGATTACGGATTAGCTATAAACGAGGGGCGTGGTAAGTCGCAAAACGGACAAGGGGGTAAGTTGTACCCAAAAATTTTGGAGTGGGTTAAACGTAAGGGATTACGACCTAGAAATTCAAAAGGGCAATTCGAAGCATGGAGAAATAAGGAGGCTCAACAGAGAGGTATTGCGTTTGCAGTAACTAGGAAAATACACCGATTTGGCTATAAGGGTACTCACTTTTTTAATGATGCTTTTAAAGAGAATTACAAGAAGTTACCAAGACAAATAAAAAATGCTTTCGCATTAGATGTAGAGAAATTTTTAGACTATACAATTAAAGAAATAAACAATGGCAATAGCTCACACTAAATCAAATTATTGGACTTTAACCTTAACTACGACCACCTCACCCGTATATAACTATAAATTCGTGGTCGATATTTATGTTGATTCGGTTAAAGTGGTAAGATTAAAGCAACCTAGAAACGAGGCAGGGGCAGCGCATATAAATTATGAGCGTATTGTAAAGGATTATGTTAATATGACTAACAAGCATTCAAACACAATTACGGGTGCAGTTGATTATGATTCTATACACTTAATCCCTCAAAATACAACGAACCCGTCTGGTTCTACATATCACGATTACCCGATAAGTGATAACGATGGTTCTTTGAAATTAATATCATTTGAGTTTTTCGAGGAATATTCATCGACAGAGGGTGGCGTTGTATCAATAAATGACGACATTTTGGAGTTTTCGTTAGCCCGAATAAATTACGCAGATGAGTGGGAAGATGCGATGTTATTAGATGAGAATAGCCATATCTTTGGAACTCCTGCTGTGATAGGTGATTTTTTAACTCAACTTCCTAGCACTACAAATAAGCCAAATGACACAAGTGGTTTAATCCCTGTCTTAACATCGTTTAATGATTATAAAACTTTTGCATGGTTTAATGAGTATAATGCGTATTTCAATGTATCAGAAGGGTATTTAGTTTATCACTTTTTTAAAGAAGCCCCTAAATTTGAGGACGTTGGTGGTGGTATATTAATCCCGTCAAACCATGAGGGTACGATTACGATTGATATTAATTCTAATACGGGAGGCGTTGCCCCTGCGTCGGCAGGAAGTCAAGAAGAATATCTATTATTCGGGGGCGTTGGTGGTGGTAATGTTAAAAACATTAAATACGTTGACAAAGGAGGTTATCAACTAGCAGAGGGTAACGAGATAAAATATTATACAGCATCTTACGGCGATTTATCACTTGACTCTACCTATCGAGAAGCGTCAGAAGTGGATAAAATTAGAAAAGGGGATTATATACTAATATATGATGTGAGTGGGGGAATAAATTGGATGCTTTACGGGGCTGCAAATAACACAGTAGCTACTCAATTTTACAGCAATACAGATGGGCGTGATATGGTGGGAACGGGTGCTTATTCCATTCAAACGCCGTTAGAATTAAGTAAAAAGCATTTATTTGAAATTGCAGCCGATGAAAATTGCAACTCTACTAGATTTGAAGAATACACTTTAGCGTGGAAAAATAAATTTGGTGTTTGGGATTACTATTTATTTGATGGGGAACATTCCGAGAAAAGAAGCTATAAAAGAAAAACATCTTACGAGCGACAAGCAGGTACGTGGAATGCTGCCACATATACTCTAAATTCTTACGAGCGAGGTAAGGTTGATGAGGTGACAGGAACGAAACAGGTAACAATAAACACAAGGTACATAAGCGATGAATTTAACGACTTATTTAATAGTTTGTTAATGTCTAATGAGGTTCAGTTATTATCGCCTGTAACGACGGGAGAGGATGCAGTTAAGTCCGTACCCGTTCCGATTAATATAAAAGATAGTGGTATTACTTACAAAACAAATCTAAAGGATAAGCTAGTACAATATTCGTTTACTTTTGAGTATGCTCACAACCTAAAAAGAAGATATTAATATGATTCAATTAAAAGTACAGGCTCAAAGCGAAGTAGAAGTACCTTCATCAGCTCCGTCAGTTGGTGACGAGCTAGGTGGTGGTATAGTTTTTAAAGTTACAGCTACCGATGTATATATTTCTGCTGACGCAGATTTAGGTAGTTATGAGTGGGGTTGTCATGGTACGGGTATATCGGGCGCAGATGGTACGGGTATAGGAACGGGAAAACAAAACACTTTAGATATATTAGCAGGGTGTAGTGATACAGACTCGGCAGCATATATATGTGATAATGCCACAATAAACGGGTATTCGGATTGGTATCTTCCGTCAAAAGATGAACTAGACGAAATGTACTTAAATAAAACCACAATAGGAGGGTTTTTAAGTACTTATTATTGGAGTTCATCGGAGGACGACGGATATGGTGCGTGGGTTAACCTTTTTATTAATGGTATAGCATACTCGCACGGAAAGTCTAATCTACGCAAGGTTCGCCCAATTCGTTCTTATTCATTAGCTAGTACTTATTATACACCAACCGATTATTTAGATTTAGGCGACGTTAGTATTAAGGCTAATTATTCAGCTATCGAGATACAAGATGTAACGAAAAGAAAATCGGAGAGTACTCAAGCGTTTTCGTTACCCTTTACCACCAAAAATAACAAGTTCTTTAGTCATTATTATAATGTAAATTCTGACGGGAGTTTCGATGCTAATATAAAAGCAAACGCTACGATTATTGCAGGGGGTACAGAAATTTTAGGGGGGTATTTGCAACTATTAAGTGTGAACACAATTACGGAAGTTTACGAATGTGTTGTATTTGGAGAAGTTGCTAGTATTGTAAAGGCTTTAGGTATCTCAAAATTAAACGAGTTGGATTTATCGGAGTTGTCGCACGTATTCACGAAAGCGAATATACTTGATTCATGGGATGGGAATACTACTTATACGACTTCGGTAGGGCAAACAGGGGATGAGATACTCTACCCCATTATAGATTACGGGTACAATTACACAAGTGAAAGCATTATAGACGCTTCTACGCCTGCTATTGAAGTGGATAAGCTAAAGCCGTCTATAAATGTAAAGTATTTGTTATATAAAATACTTACAGGTTTGGGGTACTCGATTAATTCGACGTTTTTAACATCGGATTTTTTCACCAAACAATATATGACCATTGCGAATGATACGCAACGCTTAGAAAATACCTATCAAGATGGTTATCGGGTGGGGCTTTCTACTGATGCAACTATGACGGCAAGTTCTACGACCTCGATATGGGTGGACGATGAATCCTCTACAAACGCATACGGAGACTTTTTCGATTTAGGGGGTAACTATTATACGGGTATTGTGGGCGTTGTGCCACCTTATTACCCCGTACCCTCTTCGGGGTTTCATAATTTTCAGATACGCCTTGAATATCAAATGACGGGAGGGCATCAATACGCCGACAAAGTAGTTATAAAGGATTATAATAGTGGCTCGCCTGTTGAGGTGGGGTTTATACCTGTGGGAACTACGTATTCGAGCATATATAACCAACATTTAATACTACAAACGGGCGATATATCTTTAGAGGCAGGGCAACAAATTTACTTTCAATTTGAATGTGGGGGTAATGCCGTAAATTTAAAGAGTCATGGAACGAATGTACAACTAATATCTTCGCCTCCTGCTACGATAGGGGCGACAATAGATTTAAGTGCTAATAACAACGTCTTATCAAACGACAAGCAAGTAGATTTTATTACGTCTATTATGTCGAGATATAATCTAATAATTGAACGAGATAAAGATTTATCGACACAATTAAACATAGAACCTGCACAAGATTATTTCGATGAGGGAACTTCGAGAGATTGGTCGGGTAAATTAGACCATAGCAAAAGCATTGTAATAAAACCAACGTCAGAATATAGACATAAAAAACTAAACTTTAAAGACCTCGAAGATGAGGACAATGTTAACGCATATTGGTTAAAAGAATTTAGCGAGGTTTATAATTCTTACGAGTTGGATTTGTCGGGTGACTTTGGTGTTGGCGAGTTGGAAATTAAGTCTATATTTTCATCGTTTGCAACTAGTCGAGTAGAGTCGCACGATATGAGTATTGCTAAATTTTACGCATGGGAAGAGGGTGTATGTGAGTTCGTAAAAACTAAGCCTAAATTATTCTATTATTCGGGTACAAAGGATTGTAATGATTATAGGCTATTTATCGGAGGGGGAAGCACCACAAACGAGCTAAAAGACGAATATCCGTTTTGTGACCATTTGTCTATGAGTGGCGATGTGGTAACATCTAGTGATGTAGATATACGATTTAAAAGTAAATACGCTTCGGGTGGGCAATTTTACGTTGAGGCATACCCTACGACAGATGTTTACTCAAAGTGTTGGAGAAAGTATTTAAATAGTATTTACAGCAAAGAGTCGAGGGTGTTGGTAGCGAATTTTTTGCTTAACGATATAGATATAGCCTCTTTTAAATACAATGATAAAATATTTGTAAAAGATGCTTATTACAGAATTAATAAAATCAAGTCTTACGCAGTAGGTAAAGATGTACCAACACAGGTCGAGTTAATTAAAATTATAGATAACAATCTAAATGATAGTATGACTATCGGAGGTTGCGATTTGGTTTATGGCTCACCAAATATAAACGGAACAACAACTTGGTTCGAAGATAGTGCTAAAACTATTTCGGCAACGCCAACGCAAGTATGTTGCGAGTCGCAAGGTATGAGGTTTTTCGATAATAATTGTTATTGGAATTTAATGACACCACCACCACCCCCAAGACCACCAATAATAAATAACGTAGTATTTGGGGGAGGGGTTACCCTTGGAGTACCTAACAAAGAAACAACGATTACGTCTAGTTCGTTAAGGCTTTCGGGTGATGGTGCAGACGCAGATATAAAACTAGATGGTAATGTTACCCAAATAGGAACAGATACGCCGTCAGATGGCGAAGTGTTGTCATGGAATGATACAGACGGAAATACGGAATGGGTAACGAACACGCCTAGTCCAGCAGGTTTAAATCACGAAGTTCAGTTTAATGATAACGGAACTATGGCAGGCAATTCGGCTTTCACTTTTGACGATGCGTCGGGGAATGTTGACGCTACATCGTTTACAGGTGATGGTTCGGGATTAACAGGGTTGGCAGCAGGAAGCGACCAACACGTTCAGTTTAATTCGTCGAATGAGTTGGGGGCTTCTTCGGGATTAAAATACAATCATTCTTCTGAAAATTTAACAATCGGAGGAACTTGTGAAGCAGGGCAATTTCAAGGCGAGAACATTGGTGTTATTTACGATTTAGAAATGTACTTAATGCCACAGGATTTTATACAACCTAGTTCATCTTCATCTAGTGCAAGGATTTACACACAATACGTTGGGGCGATGGCGAAAGTAGCTCATGCTTCTTACTATATGCAAGCATCTTTTCAAGTCCCTTTAGGTTATCAAGTTCGCAAAGTATATTTGACAGGCAATAATACTCAATCATTTATCATCGGGGTTTCTTCATGGGGTGCAGGGAGTGGTGTTGGTGCAGGAGGTGGTAATATGGGGACGGAAGTCACCTTAACCTATCCACTAGTAGGTACAAAAGGTACTTATTGGACTATATCTTATAACCCTAGTAGTACCTCTGACGCTGTGTACGGGTGTAGATTAACACTAGAAAAAGTATAACTAAATAAAGGTTTCGCTATTTATGATTAACAAGGTAATTAAAGGATTGACAAAAGGGGAAATTAAGAAAACGAAAGCGAATGCGTTTGCGTTTGGTTTATTTGAATATCCGAGAACAATAAAACAAGCGTGGCAACAATTTAAAACAGAGTTATGGCTGAGAAAATAATAATCCCTTTACAAATATTAGCAGGCGAAGCGAGAGAAGCATTAAAAGATGTTACGGGCGATATTGAGGAAGCAGGAAAAGAGCAAGGATATTTCGCAAAAAAAACAGACCTTTTAAAAAAGTCTTTTGTCAAGTTAAAAAAGGGAATTAAAAGCACATTTAAAACCTTGACAACTTGGAAGGGGTTAGTCGCAACGACAGGAATTGGGGCGTTGGTGATTGCGTTTGGTGCATTAATAACTTATTTTAAAAAATCTAAAGAGGGGAGTGAAAAACTTGACGCTATTTTGGCAGGGGTTGGAGCGACTATGTCCGTTTTAACTGATAGATTGATAGGTTTTGGTAAGGGTATGCTATCTTTTTTTAGTGGCGACTTTAAGGAGGGTATAGATGGAATGCGAAACTCTATAAGTGGTATCGGTACTGAAATTGCAGAAGAGTCGGCGCAAGCATTTAAACTAACTGAAACGCTACAAGATATTGCCGACGCAGAAAGAGATTTAAAAGTAGCTAGAGCAGAAAATCTATTAGAGGTTAAAAAATTAGATGCGATTGCCGATGATATTACCAAGTCGGAAGAAACAAGAATGGAGGCAGCGAGGCGAGGTGCTGAATTAATTAATGAAAGTACTGATAAAGAACTTGAATTACTAAATCAAAAACTTATTGCATTAAAAGCGTTAGATGCACAAGGGGATTCGAGCGCAGAAGATTTAGAGGAAATTGCAGACCTACAAGTTCAGATAGCCGACGCAGACGCAGCACGTGTAGACATGGCTAAAGCATTAGTTAATAAGTTGAACGGAATAAGTGAGACAAGACGGGCAAAAGAAGCAACGGATAGAGAAAAAGAAAAAGCCGAACAAGAAAAAGCAATAGCAGACAAAGAGGCTGCCGAACTTGCGTCAGCAACGAAGATGAAGTTATTGAAAGATGATAATTTTATCAATGAAATTGAGGACGAAAAAGAGCGTGCATTTGCTTTATTAGAGTTGCAGAAAGCTAACGAACTTGCGAGTGTTGAATCTATGGAAAACTCTGAAGCGTTAAAGTCTGAGATAGATAAAAAATACGCCTTAAAAACTACAAAACTTTTAAAGAAGCAGGCATCAGATAAGAAGAAAATATCGGACTTAGAGTTAAAGCAACGTAAAGAGGTAGGGCAACAAACTATTGAAGCCGTTGGAGGTTTAGCAGGGGCTTTAGGTAAGTTGGCAGGCGACTCTAAAGGTTTAGCAGTAGCAGAGGCGACAATCTCGACCTACTTAGGTGCGACCAAAGCCCTCGCAGCAGGTGCAGGAACGCCGTTAGGATATATTAACGCCGCTGCCGTAATAGCGACAGGTATGGCAAACGTAAAGTCTATATTAAAAACTAAAGTAGAGGGCGAGAAAGGTGGTGCGTCTGTGGATATTTCGAGTGGTGGCAGGAATGCAGTTGGGGGAACAATAGCAGCAGGGTTACCAAACGAAGTCGGTTTAGGTGAAGTAGTAAGTAGTATTAACAATCAAAACGGGCAACCCGTACAGGCTTATGTAATAGGTCAAGAGGTTACCGATAGTCAAGAGGCTCAAACGTATTTAAACAATCAAAGGACATTATAACATGAAAGTAGTTGAATTTACATTAAATGAAGATAGCGAGGACTTTGGGGTATTCGCTATTAGCTTAGTAGAGCAACCTGCAATAGAAGAGAATTTTAAATATTTTTCTAAAGATGGTTCGCCGTCTAAATTTGCAACTATCGACAAGGATAAACGTATAGTGATGGGGGCAGTAATGATACCCGATATACAGATATTGCGAGTTGATGAAAATGGCGACCAATTTAAATGCTTTTTTACAAAGGAAACCATTAAGCGAGTAAGCGAATTATATATGCAACAATCTAAGCATAAAAATGCTACACTTGAACACATGAGAGTAGTTAATGGAGTTACAACCATAGAAACGTGGATTGTAGAAGATTCCAAAAGAGATAAAACGCAAGTTTATGGTTTAGAATATCCCGTAGGGACGTGGGTTGCTTGTATGAAGATTGAAAACGAAGACGTTTGGCAAAACTATATTAAAGAGGGTGTAGTAAAAGGTTTTTCTATCGAGGGATATTTTGAGGAATCACCCGTTAAAATGTCGGAACTTGATATATTAGAGCAGATTAAAAAAATAATCCAAGAGGACGAAAATAAAACACTTTAACATTGTAACTATTTAAAAATATAAATTAGACACATGGAAACATTAAACAGAATTAAGGTTTTACTAGGTATGGACGTTGAAAACGAAGCTACTCCACAAGAATTAAAAGAAGCGACAGAGCAATTAAAGTTTGAGGACGCTACTTTAGAAGATGGTACGATTATTAGTGCCGACGCTTTCGAAGTAGGGCAAGCCGTTTTTGTCGTAGTTGAGGAGGATAAACAGCCCTTACCTGTTGGCGAATATGCTTTGGCAGATGGTTCTTTATTGGTGGTAGCCGAAGAGGGTATTATCGCAGAAATTAAAGCAGCCGACGAAGTTACCGAAGAGGTTGAAGAGGTTGAAGAGGTTGAAGAGGTTGAAGAAATGCAAACAGAGGACAATTCGAAAGATGCTTTAATTCAAGCTATCGGAGTTTTAGAAAACTTAGTTCAAGAATTTGAAAGTATTAAAGTTGAAGTAAAAGAGTTAAATTCAAGTTTCGCAACCATTCAAGGAAAAGCAGAAGAGGACGCAACTAAGGTAGCAGAATTTGAGGCAGTTGCCGATACGGCAATTAAACAGAATCCCGAAGGGAATTTTACGGCGATTACAGAGGTGCAAAATGTAGATGTAACAAAACTTTCGGCAAGCGAAAGAGTACAATATTTTATTAATAAAAAAAGATAGAAAACTATGGCAATTTCAGCTAATTACGCAGGAGACGAAGCGGCAGGATTTATTTCGGCTTCACTTTTGAGTGGTGACACATTAGGAAAAGGTGCGATTACAGTTTTACCAAACGTATCGTACAAAGTAGATTTAAAGAAGTTTGATTTATCAACTTCATGTGTAAAAGACGCAACTTGCGACTTTACAGACGCAGGAGATGTAACTTACGCAGAAAAAGCATTAACGCCTGAAGGCTTTGCTGTTAATAAGCAACTTTGTAAAAAAGATTGGTTGTCTACTTATGCAGGGGCTTCTATGAATGTAGGAGTGAACGCTACTTTACCTGCAAACTTTGAAGAGTATATTATCTCTAACATTGGTGCAGTAGTAGGGCAACAAGTAGAAACGTCTATTTGGCAAGGTTCAACTGCGACAAGTGGTGAATTTGACGGATTCGCAACTCAATGCACAGCAGATGGTGACGTTGTAGATGTAGTAGGTACTACTTTAACTGCGGGTAACATTATCGTAGAACTAGGTAAAGTAAGAGACGCAATCCCTGCCGTAGTTTATGGTAAAGAAGATTTAGCGATTTACATTGGTTCTAACGCAATGAAATTCTACATTTCAGCGCAGGCAGCTTTAGGTTACTTAGACCAATTCCACGCAGGAACAACAGAGGCTAATTTCGAGGGTATTAAATTAATCGTTTGTAGTGGTATCGCAGATAACGAAATGTTTGCAGCACGTAAATCTAACTTATTTTTCGCTACTGATTTAGCAGGAGATTTGGCAGAGGTTAAAATGTTAGATATGGCTGATAAAGATGGTTCTGATAACGTGCGCGTTGTTATGAAGTGGAACGCAGGGGTTGGCTACGCTAACGGGACTGAGATAGTTTATTACACATAGAATAATAATATAATCGGGGTGTAAGAGCCCCGATTTTTTAAACTCATATATATATGTCATGTACTTTAGCAAACGGCAGAGGTTTAGAATGTCGAGAGAGCATTGGAGGTATTAAGAATATCTTTATTGTGAATAACAACGCAATGGGAGCTTATACTATTTCAGCGTCGGGAGAACTTGAAGATTTAGGTGACCCTAGTTCAGCGTATAAATATGCTTTAAATCCACAAGGCTCGGATTTCGACGAAGCAATTATCGTATCTGAGGAAAATGGAACGATTTTTTATGAGCAAACATTAAACGTATCTTTACCAAATTTAAGCGTTACGGCGTTAAAAGAATTGAAAATATTAACACATGGACGTTTTCAAATCTTTGTAGAAGATAACAACATAAACGAAGAGACAGGCTTCGGTGATTTATACCTAGCAGGGGCGTACAATGGTATGACGGCTACGGGTGGAAATGTAGGACGAGGAAAAGCCTACGGCGACATGAATGGTTATAATATAACCTTTACAGGGCGAGAACAAAGGGCAGCGTTAGTAGTTGCTCCTGCGTCAAGTGCAGGCGATACATTATTTGCAGGGCTTACAACGACAGCTAATGAGCCGTCTATTGTAACATCTTAATATAATAATACAACCATATAATATTAGAGCCTCGCAATAGTGGGGCTTTTTTTTTGTTTATACCTATTGCTCAAAACTTAAATACCTATTAAAGAAATGTTAAAGGGGGTATGTAAGAAAAGTTTAATAGGGTATATAAGAAAAGTTAAAGGATAATATTACAAGATATAATATTACAAGTATAATATTAAAGAGATAGCACTTTATAAAACAATTCTTTAATTTGCCTATTTATTAATATAACAAATTGAAAAAAAATGATTAAATTAACGCCTAATCAAAGTAACACTATTTATCCGTCTTTATTTTCGGAAAGTACAAGTGCGATAAACAATTATTTTTTAATGTCAATGACTAATTTACAAACTAGAGAAACGGAATATAAAGTTGTAACAAAAGGCGAGGTAAATTCTCGTTGCGTTGAATTAACATTTAATGTAAAAACGGGAAGCGAACCAATGTTTGAAACGCAAGATACTAGTTTTTATAAATATGACATTTACGAGCAAACAAGTTCGAGCAATACCGATGTAACAGACGCTTCGGTTTTGGGGTTGCGTGAAACGGGTAAAGCGTGGATAGGTGGAACGAGTCAAGTTACATACGTTAAACAAGTTGAAGCAAACCCAACTAATTCAGTATATTTACAGATATGAGTTTAAGAATAGTAAATTTATCAACAGAAAAAGCACCGAAAGCCGTTGAAAATAATAGCCGAGATTGGGTAACATACGGAAAAGACGACAATTATTTCGAGTACCTTATTGATAGGTATAACGGAAGTGCAGTAAACAACGCAATAATCTCATCTGTAAGCGACCAAATTTACGGAGAGGGTGTAAGTGCTACCAATAGCAATAAAAAGCCGTTAGAGTACGCTAAAATGCGTTCTATATTCAAGCCAAATGATTTACGTAGGGCTTCGGGTGACTTAAAACTACTCGGGCAATGCGCTTTTAACGTGATTTGGAACAAAGGACGTACCCAAATTTTAAAGGCTGTTCATGTTCCAATGCAAAATTTACGCCCCGAAAAGGCAACGGAGGGGGAAATTAAAGGTTGGTACTATTCCGACAAATGGTCTGAGTATCGAAAAGAGAAATATAAACCAAAGAGAATAGAAACTTTTACAGGACAGCGAGGGGAAACGTCGCAAATACTAGTAATTAAACCTTATTCGGCAGGGTATTTCTATTTTAGTCCAGTTGATTATGCAGGAGCATTACGATGGGCTGAGATAGATGAGGAAATAGGAACGTATCATCTGGAGAATATCCAAAATGGATTCGCACCTGCGATGATGATTAATTTCAATAACGGGCAACCAACGGAGGACGAGCAGAACGACATCGAGCGAAGAGTTGGTAATAAATTACAAGGAACAAAGGGTAAAAAATGGCTTATATCATTTAACGATGATAGTACGCAAGCTACTACAATCGAGAGTTTACCAATATCGGAAGCAAGCGAGCAGTATAAATTCCTATCAGAAGAAGCAACACGTAAAATTTTAATAGGGCATAAAGTAACATCGCCTATTTTATTCGGGATAAAAGATAATACAGGGTTAGGTAATAATGCCGATGAAATAAAAACGGCTTCGCAATTATGGGATAACCTAGTAATTAAGCCTTTACAAAATCTATTATTAGAGGCAATTAACGAGGTGTTGTTAGTTAACGGCATAGTGCTAGATACTTACTTCAAAACACTACAACCTATCGAATTTATCGAGACGGATGGATTGAATAAGGAAGAAACAGAGAAAGAAACAGGGATAGAATTAAAGCAAGTAGAACCATTAAAAAGTTCGAACGCCCCTTTTTTATCTGACGAATTTGGTGACGAGTTATTAGACCACATCGAGTTAATAGGCGAGGAAAACGACGACGAAGAATGGGAATTAATTAGTGAGGAAATTATCGACACTACAAAAGATGGTTTTCACCAATTTGCGAGTGCTAAAAAATCCGATGCAAAACCCGATAAAAAATCAAAGTGGGGCGATGTGGGTTTATTTAAAGTGCGATATGCTTACACTAAGACATCTAGGAAGTCACCTAAAGACGCTTCTCGTAAATTTTGTAGTAGGATGTTGGAATTGTCAAATAGTGGCTTAGAATACAGATTTGAAGATATTAAAGAAATGTCGGAAAAAGGTGTAAATTCACAATTCGCACCAAAAGGTAAATCTAACTACGATTTATTCAAATATAAAGGGGGCGTAAATTGTTATCATGGTTGGATGCGTCGCATATATGTACGTAAAAGAGAAAAGGGGAGAATTTTACCTGACGCAGGAATGAAGAACGAGCGTAAAGTTGGGAACAATCCATTCGTTAAACAAAAGGGCGAAGAAGCAACGGCAATGATAGACACGCCAAATAAAGGAAGATTAAATTAAAAGATATGTCAGCACTATTTTGCAATGAAGATAAATTAAAGAGTTCGACTGCGATTAATTACAATGTCGATACGGCTTTTTTATTACCATTTTTAAAGATTGCACAAGATAAACACCTGCAAATAATTCTAGGTAGTAAATTGTACGATAAAATTTCAAGCGATATAAATGATGATACTTTAACAGGGGGATATAAAACACTTGTCGACGATTATATACAGGATAGCATAATACACTACGCATTAGTCGAGGCTTTACCCTATATTTCCTTTCAAATAAAGAACGGCACTATTACTCAAAAGAATAGCGAGAATGGAACAGCTGCGAGTAAATCTGATGTTACATGGCTAATCCAAAAAGAGCGAGATACGGCAGAATTTTACGCTCAAAGAATTGTCGACTACCTTTGTGAGAACTCATCGTCATACCCCGAATACTCAACGAATACGGGAGCAGATATTAGCCCAACGTCTAACGCATATTTTACAGGAATTAAACTATGAAATATAAGCCAAAGAAAAAGAATATAAAAAAGTTGAAAATTTATTTAAGCAAGATTAGTAATGAGAGAGGATTTAGTAGAAATTAATACTATTAATGTAGCTGCGTTAGGTATTACTTTTGCAGGAGTGGAAACAGCGTTAACTATTTTGGTGTTATTTACTGCGTTGATTTATAACGTAAAAAGATTAACAGATAAAAAAGATGATTAAATTAAAACACTTTACGCCCGACGAGTTTCAGTGTTTAGGTGCTTGTTGTTATGATTTAATGAGTACGGATTTATTAAAGAAGTTAGACATTGCTAGAGATGTCGCAGGCGTTCCGTTTTATATCACCTCTTCGTACAGGGATAAAGAAACGAATAAGCAGGTGGGGGGAAAAATTAACTCGGCTCATTTGAGGGGTAACGCCGTAGATATATCCTGTAAAAGTAGTACACATAGGTTTCATATATTAGATGGATTAATTGCAGCAGGATTTAATCGTATTGGTATTGGTTCGGATTTTATTCATGCAGATGTGGACGAAGATTTAGTTAGTAACGTAATTTGGACTTATTAATATGACGGGTTATAGTATTGGAGTAGGATTTTACACAGGTATTTTGGTTGGTGTTTGGACAGGTTCATTTGAGAACGGGTATAAGCATTGCCTTTATTTTCCTTTTATATTCATTGAATTAAATACGTATTATGATTGATTTATTAAAAACTAATTGGGCTGAATTGTTAATCGGGGCAATGGCATTTTTCAAAGTTTTGGCTAACGTAACCCCAACTAAAAAGGATAACAAAATTTTCGGTTATCTTGACGATATAGTAAATTACTTTATTAAAGATAAAATCGTAAAATGATAAAAGGATTTTTAACAAAGGGAATTATAGCAGTCGTTCCCGAACTACTTAAAGACAGGCGAGGGAAATGGTCAAGCAAAAGGACTATTTCGGGGGTTTTAGCCGTTGCTTGTGCGATTAATATCGACCAATATGGTATAACTACAAACGCCCTAATTCTAGCAGCTATTTCGGTGATACCTTTATGCTTTTCAGTATTCGAAAAGACTAAAAACTAATTTTAAAAAAATTATTGTATATTAGTGGGCGAACTAATAGACTAATTTTATGAAAAAGGCGAATCGTTTCAGATTAAAGCCCGATGAGATTGAATTAATTAAGCAACATCGGGGAACTACACTAGAGAACATTAACGGAAATACGGCTTTAGATATTCATTTACTAGAGCGAGGTATCGACAAGAAAGATGTCGTAAGTGTTAAGCATTGGCAAAACATGGGGGGCGAATTACGTTTTAGCGTAGTTACCAAACAAGACAAAGGAATTGACGAAGATGGTTTATTTAATAGGTTAAATGAGTTTATAGAAAACCACGCCCCCGTTTACCCAAAAATTAACCATGTAAAAGGACGGCATTTGCTCGTTATAAACCCTGCCGATATACATATAGGTAAATACGCCGAAAGCGAGGAAACGGGCGAGGATTACAACATACCTATTGCCGTTTCAAGGGTTGTCGAGGGTGTACAGGGGTTAATAAACAAATCAAAGGGGTTTACGATTGATAAGGTGTTATTTTGTATCGGTAACGATATATTACACGTTGATAATGTGTATAACACTACCACAAAAGGAACGCCACAGGATTGCGACGGCAAGTGGTGGGAACATTACGAGGTAGCATTGCAGTTGTATGTTAAATGTGTTGAGATGTTGCGAGAGATAGCACCCGTTGATTGTGTACATTCAATGTCGAACCATGACTACCAATCGGGATTCCATTTGGCTCACGCTTTAAAGGGGTGGTTTAGGAACTGCGATGATGTTTTTGTAGAAGCAGGCGTGTCACATCGTAAGTATTACCAATATGGTAACAACTTAATAGGCTTAGAGCATGGAGATGGTGCGAAGATGGATAACTTACCGATGTTAATGGCACAAGAAAAGCCCCACGAATGGGCTAATACTAAGTTTAGATATTGGTATTTGCATCATTTACACCATAAAGTAAAATACAAGTGGCGAGATTCAAAGGATTTTATAGGTGTAACGATTGAATATTTAAGGTCACCGAGTTCGGCAGATTCATGGCATTCGAGAAAAGGGTTCACAGGCTCACCAAAAGCAGTTGAAGCATTTATACATGAGTTTGACAATGGGCAAGTAGCTAGATTAACTCATTTTTTTTAAACTAAAAACCTAATAAAATAAGGGGTTGCAGAGATGCAGCCTTTTTTTTTGCAAAATAATTTTGTTTTCATAGTTTGTATTCCAAAAATCTTTTTTATATTTGTAGAGAACAAAAACAAAGAAATCATGCAAGCATTAAAACTGAAATTCAAAAGAGATGCAGAGTACACAGGGAGATACGCAGCAGAAGGCGAATACAGAGGTTACCAAGTAAGAGTTGAGATTGCAAAATACGAGCAAGGTGGATTCAACTATACTACTTATTTAAATGGACGATTAGCAGATTCTTACGGATATGCAGGATTAAGAAAAGCCGAAATATTAGATACTATTGATGAAAATACAATGGCAGACATTGATGAAAAAATAAGATACAGAAATTTATAAGAACGGGGCTTTTGCCCCTTTAACTAAACAACTAAAATCATGAAAAAGGAAAACGAAAAAATGAACGAACTTTTTGAGCAGTTCGATAGACTAAAACAAACGGATAAGTTTATAGAAGAATTTCGGGTTAATTTAATCCATTACAGAAATATGTTAGCGAATGTTAAACGATTAGAAGATTTGGCGAAGTGGCAAGTAGAGAATTGCACTAATAAAGATTATTTTCGAGGACAGGTGGATATGTGTTATAAGATTTTAACGGACGCTAATTACTACACGCAAGAACAATTAAAATCATCGGGGTGGGGAACGCCAAACGGACAGGGTTCGTTGATGTAAAATAAAACGAAAAATAATTTAAAAAAAGTTTGGTATTAAGAAATAAAGTTTTATATTTGTACCAACAAAAACACTAAAGACATGAACAATACAGAGCGCCAAATCGCGGCAAATCAAGAAATGATTAACACGCTTAGAGTAAAGCAAAGCGAGGTAATTAAGAACAACGGGGAATACGGGTACGATAGAGAAGAAGCTACTTTTATTACCGAAATGATTATTACGCTAGAACATAACAACATTAATTTAAATTTCTTAAACGACAAATCAAATGGGGGCAATTAAAAACTTACTACTAGGAACTAGACCACAACAACTCGACAGAGAGTTGATGTTAGAGGCTCAAATCAACGCACAATATGATGAGTTTTGTACTTACGTGCAGGATTGGGAATGTGGTAACAGAACACCCGAAAACCAAACTATTGCAGAATGGGAGTATTTAAACAAACCAACTAAAAACTAAAAAGATGGACGCAAAAAAACTAAACGAATTGTACGTTAAAAACGGACTTACGAAAGACGATATATTCAAGCACAAATTTTACACAATTATTTCGCGAGCAGGAATTGACAAAATCCAAGCGAACAACAATATAGTAATCGAATACGATTTACTGCATAATTCACCCGATAATTCATGTATTATAATCAAAGCAAATGCAGTATGTGGAGATAAAAAGATACAAACCTTTGGAGAATCAACGCCAAAAAATACATCGAATGCTTACCCTGTCGCTATGGCAGAAAAGAGAGCGATGTCGAGAGCCGTTTTAAAGTTGACAGGGTTTTACGAGTTAGGGCATTTTGGCGAGGACGAGGCAGATGATTTTAAACGATAAACACAAACACATGAACAAGAATACAACAGGGCGAGGTTGGAACGCTAAAACAAAGCTACAAACCTTATTACAGGAAACGTACACAACGAAAGCGACTATAAGCGAGAAGCTAGAGGTGACGCAACCTACATTAATGAAGTTATTAAAGGATGAGCAAAACTTAACCTTTAAGCAACTCAAAACAATATCAAACGACACTAAAATTAGTCTAATTAACTTAATCAACTTACTATGAAAAAGCTAACATTATCAAAAGAAAAGGTAAACGAATTATTACAACTTTCAGCAGAGATAAACAAAACATCTGTTAAGCGAATGTTATCGAAAGATAGGACAAGGTTCGTTCATGAGGCTCGATGTATGGTTGCTATTGTATTGCGTCGATATGGTTGGACGTTGCAAGCGATAGGTGATTTACTAGGTAATAGAAATCACGCCTCGATACTTAACGCAATTAATCACCATGAGGAAACATACCAAACTTTCGACTATTACGAGCAGGGATTTGACGAGTTACTTTATAGGTTGGGGATTGCAACAAATAATACGGCTTTAGAAAATGACGTGCTAGAAAAAAAGGCATCGAAAATCGAGAAATTACAAGAGCAATTATCGAGGGCTAAACATGAGAATATAAGCCTACGTCACAAGCTAGATAAAATCAAACGAAACAGCGAAAACTTAACTTTAAATTTATCATCATTATGCAATTAATTGGAAAAGTAGTAAAGGTCGGAAAACTAGAAACATTTTCGGACAAATTTAGCAAGGTTGTTATTTTGGTCGAACAGCAGGACGTGAAATACGATGCAATAGTGCCGTTGGAGGTAATCAACAAAAACATCGAAGCGTTTGCAATGACTTTAAAAGAGGGGGACTCGTACACCTTTAATATTAACATTGCAGGGCGTGAATGGAACGACAAGCATTTCGTATCGCTTAGAGCGTGGAAGTGCGAACCTTTAGCTGCCACCCCCACAGGCGAAGCAGTCGGACAAACTGACGAAGATAAGGCAGGACTCCCGTTTTAGATTGCTTTGCAAAGTATTGAATTTAGAGGAAACGTAAAAAATTTCCTCTTTTTTTTTGCTTTATAGTTATTGTTATAAAAAATTATTCTATATTTGCATTAAACAAGAAAACTACTATGGAAATGAGAGAAATACAATACAAAGAGGCTATATCATTTTTATTGTCACGTCATTATAGTGGCAGAAAACCCTCTATATCTTATTCTTTTGGGTATTATGAATGCGATATTTTAAAGGCTGTTTGCACATTCGGCAAACCTGCAAGTAATAGCTTATGCGTTGGCGTTTGTGGGGCAAATTACAGCAATAAGGTTTATGAGTTAAACAGGCTTTGCGCAGATGGTGAGATAAATATACAATTATCGAAATTTGTAGCGTGGTGTTTGAAGCAATTAAAACAACATAACTTAATCATTGTTAGTTATGCAGATAAACAAATGAGTCATAATGGGTATATTTATCAAGCTACAAACTTTATTTATACAGGGTTTACGCAAAGCAGGACAGATAAATATACAGAGGGGGGAAAACACTCAAGACATTATGATAATAAAAAACAAAACGGATTAAGAAAGTTAAGAAGTTCTAAACATAGATATGTTTTCTTCGCTTGTGACAAAAGGAGTAAAAAAGCGTATCGAAAGGCGTTGAATTATGAGGTTAAGGATTTCCCGAAAGACGAAAACAAAAAATATAAATTAGGGGAATATTTAAAGCCTGTTATTTTAAAAGATGGCAAACCATACACACCACCCAACGAAAAATATAAATTATTTTAAAAGCCTTTTTTTTGTTATTCCAAAAAATTATTCTATATTTGTATCAAAGAAACAAACAAAAACACAAACAA